>JAEEGL010344506.1_pt1 | contig 34664 bp, 23 predicted proteins | sample 9134231 | NCBI WGS metagenome assembly JAEEGL01 (sample SAMN16246548, study PRJNA631951) | gut metagenome | biome: gut microbiome; feature: rumen; material: fiber-attached | host: Bos | place: Iran: Karaj | collected 2018-10
GCGAGGATCAGAAATAATTGTTTGGTTCTCATATTGTATTTATTTGATTTGTTATTTATCAATACTTCGTTAAATGGTTAATAAAAATATTATGTATCAAATAGTTAGTTCAAATATTCATTGTTCTTGCGATAGCCTTCTGTAGCCGCTCATCCAGCTCCGTCAGACTGTTGAAACAACCCTCAGGGGCATGACAAATATAAGCAAACCTTTTGTAACCTTCTTCATCGAGAGGTAGGATTTCACTACTACACCATGAATGTTGACGGCAAGCTGTTTAAATAAAGATAAGGAGGGACGGTAACTGACCGCCCCTCCTTTTTTTGAGTTTTTATTGGAAAAGTTATGCTAAATGGTTCTCTGAATCCTGGGTAACTCCTGGAATCTGACCAAACACGTCACGATACACTGGTGGTTCACCACTTCCACAGAGAATGCGTGATAACTCTATCTCTACCACCTTTGATTCCGGTTTGCTATATTTCTTTTTCATATCTGATTACTGTTTTGGAATTAATACTTGATTAAAACTTGATTGCCATTGTGGATATACATGCCTGGGGTTGTTGGGGCGTCGGGCAATATACGGCCGTTCATATCATACCATGTGTCAATGATAAAGTCAGCTGTCTCTGTACTGATCTCACCGGTTGCCGTTATGGTACCGTTAGCATCAATCAGCTTAACCTTCATACTGTTGGGCAATGACACATCAGCACGTGTTCCGCCACGCATGGGGGCATTCTGAGCCGATGAGCCTGTGTATTGCAGGAATGCGCGGAAGGATGGGATGCTGGCACCTTCGCCGGCCTTTACAAAATCACCGGGATTGACGGTATAACTGTTATCATCGGGGCTATAGCTGTTGGCTGCAAATCCATACACCTTGCCAAGCATTTCAGAATTATGCGTTTCATCCCACAGTATGTTGTAGAACACGCCTTGGAATGTCCAGAAACTGCCATTTTTATTCTCCTGCTTAATGACAGAACCTGCTACATCAGGAGAACTTACACTGCCGCTGAAAGTAAACTCAAACGCATCGCCATGACTCATGCCGTCAAAAATATACGGAACGAACAGATAGGGCTTGTTGGCTTCAAGGCCATTTGTCACTTCATTCACATCCTCCTTCATGATGACTGTCCACTGCTGGCCGCTCTTGTCTATTCCGTCAAAGCTGTAGAACTTTCCTACCGATGCTGCCTGGGCTGCCGGAACAGCGAACGGCAGGCAGATGGTCGATGAGACGCCACACTTGAACGTACGCTTGAATTCATATCTGCCAGAAACAAAATCTGTGGTGTTGAATCCTGTGACTTCACTGAGCGAGCCTACAAGCTTATCACTGTATGTACTCCAGTTATCAGCGTTTTTATAAGTTTTTAAAAGTGTGGAGGGCACTACAATAGAGAGTCCTTCCGGGCAATTATCAAAAGCATATTGTGCAACTGATACAGCCTCAGTGCGTGGAATAATTATGCGATTAAGACTGCTTGTATAGAAAGCGGCCTGGTCTATCTGGAACACCGATGCCGGCAAGACCACATCGGTCAGTTTACTACACATGGCAAATGCGTATGCGCCAACGCTTGTTACACCGTCATTGATAACGACATGCTCCAGTACATCATCAAAATGGCTCCAGGGCGATGTGCTGTGATTATAATCATCGGTAAGTCCATAATACATCATAGCTCCGGTACCGCTTATTGTAATGGTCTTGGATGATTCATCATAACTCCATGTAACATCACTGCCATCTGTTCCCGTCTGACCACAATTTCCTCCGGTTATCAGAGTCCATAAAGGATAGAGTTCAACAGAATTATTTACTGATAAAGAAATCTCATTAACAGTGTTATTATACCCAGGTTCTGCAAACCAGCCACCAAATACATATCCGGTGCGTTGCGGAGCAATGATGGCCGCATGGAAAGCACTGTGAGAAACATCAGCATCCGTCAGGAATGCATCTCCGGTGCTGACATATGGTTTGTAAGAGCCCACGAACATCACCTCACCATCCTGGCTGACTACATTATCGTCAACCGTATTGTTGATGAGCACTTTGCTGAAGGTAGGATTCTCAATGTTTTCGCCGGAATCCCACTTGATAAGGTATGGCTTACCCGCCTTAATCTCGTAGGCTTTTATAAAGCAAAGGCGTAGTGTACCATCGGTGTTAAGACCAGTATGACGCAATTCTGCAACATCGCGACCATAATCGTATCCATCTTCATCATAATAACCACCTTTTCCTTCATCATACGTATAACGTATAGTTCCATCATAGAAACCTTCGTTGTCAAGTTCCATCAGCGTGCAGCCTTCAAGTGGTGAGCCTGTGAGGGCGTTTTCATCCCAACCACCGGGATCGTCATAATACCCTCCTTTATCGGGGTCATAGTCGCTATCCTTCACATCAAACGGCAGACAAAGCGTGTGCCATTTGCCATCTTTGTAGAGAGTAAGCCCTGTAAGAGTGACATTTGTAATTCCTCCGTTCCACCCGTTTATGGATTGAGTGTTGTCGGCGTCAACAGCAAGGCTGAGGGCATCCTTGTACGGACGCATCGTCTTACCATCTATAGTTCCATATACCAGTGCGCCAGAGTAGGTATCAGTACCGTCTGACATGGTCTTACCTTGGGCTATAGTCACTGCACTGTAACTGTTTGCCCAGACAAAGTCGTCAGATCTGGTATAGCCCAAGGTTATTATGCCATTCGGAGCATAGATGCTTCTGAGTACGGGATTATTAGTATTTGTATTAACCGTCACCAGACCACCGCTTATGATGATATTTTGTTCTGAATTCAAGCCTATATAAGTAGCCAATGTCTTATCAGAAGGTATTATATTCACAATACCACCGCTGATAGTGATATTTTGAGCATGAACACATGTCAAATTACCACTGCCGGGAGCAATACTAGCCACAGTCACGGTGCCACCACTGATGGTTAACGGACCATTGCTGTATATGTTGTCCATAGAACCGGTAGCGTTGACCTGACCACCTTTTATCTGAACATCATTACCATAGATATCATAACCTGAACCCAGGTTCTTGACATCTACTGTGCCGCTGTTGATAGATATGTTATTAGCGGCAATACAATAGCCGTTCTCTTTTACAATATCGATAACCAGCTTACCGGTACCATCACTCTGGCCGTAGATGGTGAGGTTTTCATCATTTTCATCTTCAAAAACAATGCCATCAAACAGGTTCTGACCAGTCTTGCCAATCTGCATTTTGTGTCCGTCGGAGAGAATCAGCGTCACGTCACCATCAAGTTTCACCGTATTTTCAAAGGTGATGTCTCTGTTTACGACATATGTTCCGGTAGTCAGTGTAGTTCTTGACTCTTCAAGTTCATAGGCATCCACGTTATGAGTAGTACCGTTTTCATCGATATAATAAGTGGCGACGGGAGCTGCCACATTTATTTTGGCGTAATATTTCATGATGTTGTCCTGGTCTAATTCCTTAAGGGTGATGGCACTGGTTTGGAATTGTTCGTCTTCATAAACACCCTCAACTATATAGGTTGACTTGTCATAGACTTTGACAAATGCATGGAAAGCATCCAGAGCTGTGGAATTGTCGCTCTCCTTAAGGAGGGCTTCAACGCTGCCTGTGTACGGTAAATACGTACCATTAAAGGTAACGCAGCCGTCTTTGCTGGTAACCACTGTCAAGTTGTTTCCTATATTTGTTACACCTGTAAAGGTAGGATTAACAATGTCAAAGCTTGCGGGATTATCATCATATCCATCTGGCTTTGTCCATTTAACGAGATAGGGCTTACCATGTGTCATTTCATTACCGATGATTGATTTGAACTTGAGTTTCAAAACACCGGTCCCTGAATTTAAGTTCGTGCCCTCGCTTGTATCGTCCATCTCCATGATGACAGCACCGTTCAGCGGACAGATATATTCGTCGTTATCGTTTTGGGCAAGAAGGTCAATGTCAAATGGCAGGCACAGAGTGTTCCAACTACCGTCTTTCTTTAGCGTGCGACCATTTATGGTGACATTGGCTGTCTGGGTGCCTGAAATAAGTCCTATAATAGCAGTATTATCAGACGATTCCATTGTACAGGAAACGCATCTCACCTGATAAAAAGCTGTTGGATCTATATTCTCTATGCCGGAGTTATTGTTTTCAAAGATCGTTATGATTTGGTCTATATCGATGGTCGCACCTGTACAGAAAGCAAAGGCGTCCTCTCCTATTTCAGTGAGTGTTGAGGGGAATGATACGGATTTTACATTACCATAGGTATTCACATTATGTGAGCCGGCAAAGGCATTTTTGGCAATGTTACTGACACCCTCGCCTATAGAAATAGAGGTGATATACTGTCCATATTGGAACCAAGGATACCCGCCTTGGTTGGCGGCTTGCATAGTTACGTTGCCTTCTACACCATCCTTCTTATTGATGGTGAGCGTGCCTTCATGGAGGTTCCATGTCAGGTCGCCCCATTCGCCACTTCCATCGGGTGTGGTAATCATGAAATTTACCCACTTACTGCCAGCGTAGTTGCCTATACCTTTAATCTCCACAAGGCACTCGTCACCGACGTGTTCAGGCATATCATATTCTTGATGGTTTGTCAAATCGGCATAGGTTATGCTCCCAAACTCATAGTCAGTACCCCGTGTCAAGGTGGTTTCACCGTCTCTCACCGTCTCACCGATAGTAGCGGGATGATCCCAGAACTTATAATTGATGTATGAATTATTGCCTAACGCTTGGTCGGGTACAGTGGCAGTGCAGCAAGCGATATCTTTCTTTAAGCTCACGGAAACAGTGACTGGACTATTTTCCATTGAAAAACTATACGTTCCATTGCCTTCATTTTCGAAAAAAACATTATAATCAGAATCTCCATAACGATATGTTATAGATAATTCAGGGGCCATGCCGTCAGGAATGCCCTCAAAGCTGATGGTGACTTTATCACCAAACTTAGCTTTTTCAGGCGTTACCGTACCTGTCACGCCATCGGGCAGTGAACTTAATGTGATGGGTTGATAGATATTGGTAAGTTTCCAGGTGTCATAATCGTTTGTTATGATAGAAGCAAAGTTTGTAAAGGTACTTTCATAGGTGGCATTTTCAACTCCGTCGATTGTCACTGTGCCGCTACTGCAACCAGTCCCTCCACTTGCTCCAATGAAGTTGGTGGCGCCAGTGCCCTTTGTAGCAGTTACGCTAATGGCGCCATTGGTGATAGTGATATTGCCGCAGGTGCTGTTCTTCATGCCGGTACCTATACCGGCAGCACCACCGTTACCAATAGCGGTTACCGTTCCACCTGTTATGGTTATGTCGCCGCACTGCACTATATAATCGATATCGTCTAAAGTTTGAGGATTACCGAGTTGGTATCCTTCTCCAGAGCCTATGCCCGCACAATTTTCTCCACCAGTAGCATTGATAATGCCGCCTTCAATCACAATGTTACCGCATGGACTTTGGTACGCACCAATTCCAGCGCCACCAGACTGGCCTATTGCGTTCAGTGTGCCGGTACCACGGATTGTGAGAGTAGTACCGGAACCACCGGGCAATATGCCGGAATATCCATAAACCATTCCACCCATCGAAGGCTTCATTCCCTTTACCGTATTCACAGTGCCGTCGGCCAGTACGATGGTAGCGTTGCCAAGACAGGTAATGCCGGCGCAACCGCCGGTCAATTCATCATTAGCATTTATGCTTACACCATTGAGTGTCACAGTTGCACCATTGGCAATCTTGATTTTGCAGTTACTTTCCAAAGTGCCTGTAAGAACATCGCCATCGTTCAGAACTAATTCTTGGACTTGTGAATCAAATATAACTGTTTCAGCTATTCCTGGAATGGTTGTGAACAGCAACGGAAACAGTGCCATTACGGCACTCAATTTAAGTTTTTTCCTGTTTTTACTCATGTTAATCATATTTTTTTATCATTGTTTTCACGTTAAGCGGTCATTTACTAAGGCAACGCCAGATAATGACAATGGCGGCCACAACCAGGGCTGCATATATGATGCCGACCAAGATGACAACCCACATAGGTGAACCGTAAATAAAAGTTTTAAAATCCATCGGACTATCCGGACTATTTTAATCGGGCGCAAAAGTATAACGCATGAGCATATCGGTTTGTCTTAATTTGCAAAGGGGTGTCTTGATTCACAAAAAATGGTGTCTTGATTCGCGAAATGAGACAATATTTTTTTTGTATTTTTGCAGTACAAATGAGAGAGATGCAGTTTTCGGCCGTCCTTTTGACGGCACTTATGTCTGTGGCATTGATGTTTCTTATGCCACGTAAGGTTAAAGAGGACAAGGTACTCCAGTTGTCGCGTACAGTCATGACAATGGGGCTGGTTTTATTGTGCATCCAGTTCCTGCTGCAATATACATTAGGTTTGCGCTCCACAAGTCCTATTCAGGCCGTAGCCTTGAACCTGATGCTTTTCATGCCCACATCGGCCCTGATGTCAATTAGCGTGCTTAACCTGCAACGTCAGGGTAATCTCAATTTGTGCGACCGTCTCATCTTACTGCCCACATGGGTGATTGCCATGCTTATCATAGGCATAACCGCACTCACTGGCGGAAAACCGTTCATGCATGATTCACCAAACTTGCTCTGGGCAGAGATAATGGCAAGTGCACTTTATACCCTTATGCAGATCTATTACACCGCCCGCATTGCACACCAGTTCAAACGAATGAGACAGATGCTGGCCGATTTTTATGACCATGAGATGTACGGATTGCTCAACTGGATGCTGATAAGCGTAATAGCACTGACGCTTGTGGCATTGACTGCACCGGTGGTAATTTTCTCCAACGGTTGGCCGCTGGCTGCCTACGGGGTGCTGGTTTTGGGTACCATTTTCTATCACTGGTTCTGTTTCTGCCGCTATGTCCAGACAAGCGCCGCCAGCCATATCAAGGAGGCCGAGGAGAGTGAGAGCGAAACTGAGTCAGAGGAGGCCAAGGTCAAGAGCATAAAACCTGACAGGCTTGACAAGGTGGTTGAGAAATGGGTGGCTCAAGGCGGTTATCTCCATCATGACATAAAGAGCGCCGATGTGGCCAAGGGCCTTAAGATACCGCGTTCACACCTGCTTGCATGGGTTAAGGCATCGGGCTACGAATCATTTACCCGATGGATAACCACCCTGCGCATAGAAGAGGCCAAGCGCCTGCTCGCAGAGCACCCTGACTACTCCATAGAATACGTAGCAGACCACTGCGGTATAAGCCGCACACATTTTCACTCAGTTTTCAAGAAAGAGACCGGCGTCTCCCCCACCCGCTATTCAAAATGACCCATTAGGGATTGGGGCACAAAAGGGACGGTTCTTTTTGTGCCCTTATAACAAAGACGAGAGTTCTCTCAATGTTTCACAATAGGGGCACAAAAAGAACCGTCCCTTTTGTGCCCCTGGTGTTCTGCGGAGGCAGAAGGTTTGGCAGCCGATGGATTGGGCGGGAAGGATGTCTTTTTCAAGGCTGTCGCCTATCATAATGGTTTCTTGCGGTTCCAGGCCCAGGGCGCGGACGCCAAGGCGGAATATTTCAGGATCAGGTTTGCGGATTCCTACTACGGCCGATTCAATTACATCCTTGAACAGATGGTTCAAGCCGAACTCATCAAGGACCGTGTGCATATTGCCGTAAAAATTGGTCACCAATACCATAGGATACTTTCTGCTCAGTTTTTCCAACACAGGCTTGGAGACGGTGGAAATATGCTTTACCACCTTGTTGTAGCAGTAATCCAGAACGGTATCCTGCTTAGTAAAGACAAGACCCTTTGATTGCATATACTCTGTCTGTAATGCAATCTTGGTCTGAAGCGTCTTACAGAATGAGTAATCAGGGGCGATGATGGGATTGGTGCCTAAAGTGCGCTCCGTATGGACGTATGCTTCACGCAGCAAGGGCTCAGGGATATCGGCCACAAGGGCGTATGCCTCACTGAAAGCATCAAACCAGTGAACGCCATCGGAATCAATGGTTCCGCCAAAGTCTATGAGTATGCCCTTAATCATGCTTACGTCCGGTTTTCATTATTATGATACCAATCACTGTCCATACCAATTGGCGTATGCGGGCCACAAGGGCGGTGTAAAGGCCGTATGCGCCGGGTACCTGTACTCCGCCTGCAGCCAGAGCCATGCCGCCCTCATAGCCACCCATCTGCATAGGTGAAAAGAATATCAGGTTACTGAAGAGTGATGAGAATGCCATGACCAGTATGCTGTCCCAAAAGGTAAATCCCGGTACGAACATACCTATCAGCAGCCAGTACTCCAGGCACGATACCACGCGTGCCGCATACTCAAGCAGCAACGACCACCAGAATGGAGTACAGCGCTCACCGTGCAAAAACGCAATCTGGCTATCTACCTCCTCAAGGTCAGTACGATGCCTCTCCAGATAACCGGCAGCCCACTTCCTGACCAACGGAATACGGCTCAGCAATCCGAATACCTTGAGCACAAAACCCTTGCGATAGCCCAATGAGAACAGCCAGAGAACTGCGATAAAGACAACAGTCATAATGCCCAGCATTAAGCTCATCCACACATCAAGTCCATAAGCGCCACCAACCGTAAAATGCAGCACCACATAGAGCACCACGGCCGATACCCAGAAACAGAAATGCGAGCAGATATGCATCATGGAGTAGAGTATCACTGCCGATGTTGCCTTACGTCCGCCCACATAATCAGACAGTTCCAGTATGCGGTACGGTTCTCCTCCCATAAGGCCAAGCGGAGTGACATAGTTGAGCGCATAACCCGATACAGTAAGCTGGAAGACCTTGGAGAACGGAACTCTCCTACCCGTTCCATCATTGATAATGAGTCCGAATGAGCAGGCGTTCAAAAGGTAAATCAAGCCCCATAGAACAACTATTGCAGGAAACCATATTCCAGCCTCAGCCAACACCGCCCTGACATGAGCCCAATCCGCATCAAAAGTAAGAAGCATCAGCACCACGGCAGCAACTCCGCACAGGAAGAATATGTTACGCCAGCGTTTGTTCATATCTCATTCATCATATCATAACATACCTTTTCATGCGATACCCTCATGCACAGGAATATGATATTCATCACCGTGATTTCAAATATGGGATAGAGCCACGGTTCTCCTATCAGCAAGAATATGTATAGTGCAATGGTGCGGGTATTGAACGTAAGTATGTTTGTCCATTTGAGCAGATGATAGGTGCGGCGGCAGAACTCCTGGCCCAGCTCAACAGGTATTGTACTGCCGTACTTGTCATTGACGGCGGCACGGAACTGCTGGAAGAACGGCGTCATGCCCTCCTGCCCGGCAGTATAATTCTGATAGAAAAAGAGCCAGATTTTCCAGAACCAGCGTTTGCGCCAGGGCGTCGATGCCTGCTGCTCTGCCAGTTCACGGCTGTCATTCAGTTCGGAGTGGTCACCATGGAAAAGCAGATAGATATTACGGTAATAATCGGCCAAACCGGCCTGACGTGCATGGAACATAAAGCCTGTACCAAAGAACAGCACGAATATCCAAACGCCCCAGGTCTTTCCCTCGGCAAAAGGTACAGGTTCATCATAAAGCCTTAATGAGAGAAAGAAAGATATTGAAAAGAACCACGCATCACCGGCCAAGCCGTCAAGAAGGCGGCCCCAGAGGGTTTTCTTGCCTGTCATTCGGGCCAGCTGGCCATCGGCACTGTCCAGAAAATTGGCAAGCATTAGCATGGCTATACCAAGTATTGTCCAGCCCATTGTGGGGTGCCACCAGCAGTAACCGGCAAATACGCCAAGTATGATTGATATTATGGTTACAACGTTTGGATGCACGCCAAGAGCGCCAAAAGCTTTGGCAAAGAGATATCCTACCGGTCTTGTGAACCAGATATCAAGCCACTCCTCAGTATCCTTTGACTTATATGTAGCCTCAACCGCACTTTTACGCTTACTATCTGTCATCTGTTTTTTTCATTATCAACGTGGCTATCTTCTGCGCTGCCCCTACGGTACATGAACGGAAACTTGGCCAGTCATTGAAGTCAACGACAGTGATTGTTCCGTCCTCCCCCACCACGGCATCGCCTCCATAAACATCAACTCCCAATATATCCGATATGCGCCCGGCCACGGCATTCAGGTTTTGGATATCGACACTTGCGCTTTCAGGCTGGTCATTGTAACACTCCAGACCAAACTTTCCGTCGCCGGGAGATGCGGCATAACAATCGGTCAAGCCCATGCCTCTTACGCCATAGAACTTGACCAGCCATCCCTTGACATGTGCCTGCAGCACACACTCGCCCAATCCACGTCCGGCAAGCCCGCACATAGCAGCAGCACACCGGGCGGCATTCTCTACATATCGGACGTCATCCTGCTCCACGGCATGGCTGTCGGCCCGTTTAATCCAGCAGGGATATCTTTGCCAGCCAACTGGCACTCCTGCCGTAGAACATATTATGCTCTCCGGTATTAATCCTGTCCCCTGAAGAAGTTCAGTCTGCACCGCACGGCCGCAGTTGACAACAGCCTGAACGGTATTGGTAACAGGCACATCGGCCTGTCTTAGCACATCCAATGCATCCTTACTGCGTGCCATCTGAAATATGCCGTCTACATCTGCCGGTATGCTGTCACTGACCAGTTCCTGCTCAGTAATACAGATCACTTCATGCCCATGACGCTCCAACTCCGCCGCCACGGCGCGGAACACGGCAGTATCACCCGATACACGTCCGGGTGAATACAGTTCAGCTCGGCTAACTCCAAGATACCTCATAGCTCTGATGCTATCTGTTGAGCCTTTGCCACATCATCTGCGTGATCAACATCTACCACCCTCCCCATGTCAAAAGCCTTGAGTCTGAGGCCTGATTCCAGGAGCTGACGTTGAAAATAGCGCATCCTGGTCTGTCCGCTCCCCAAACATCCCTCAAGCACATCAAAAGCGGATGCATTGAGAGCATAGATACCGGCTGACACAAAACGGGAATGGGCCATTTCATCGAGAAATCCCCGTATCATCATCCCTTCATCAACATCCACATATAGAGGCTTCTCATCATCAACAAATGATGTGACACCCATCATTCCGTCATAAGGAGTACGGGCAAACTCATCCATCATGGCTCGGAAACGGCTCTCGGCAAACACAGTATCAACAGTGGTTACGCAAAACCTCCCCTGCCCGAGATACGGTGACAGTTCCATAAGGCTGTGCATGGGCGTAGGGGTACTCTTTACGGTAAGATCTATGGGCAACTCACGTGAGAGACGTCGTACAAACTCCGCTGTCTCACGGTTATCGGCATTTACTATAACGGCAATTCTCTCTGCCCCGCAACGCATCATGATACGTGCCAGACGCTCAATCATGGGAACACCGCCTATGGGCACCAGCGGTTTAGGTTGCCGGTATCCTTCAGATACCAGACGGTTTCCCTTGCCTGCCGATATGATGCCGAAACGCATAATCCTTCTGGAGAGGATTTTACTCCTTGCCCGTATCTAAATGCTTAAGCTTGTCGCTGTCATCGCGACGGTCAAAGAAGAGCTTCCCAAGCGGATTGACACTGATCTCCTCCTCCTTGCGGCGTGAACGGTAAATGTCAATTGCTGCATATATTGCCTGACGCATTGACTCCTCACTGGCCAGCCCCTGCCCTGCGATATCATATGCAGTACCATGGTCAGGTGATGTGCGTACAACCGGCAGGCCGGCTGTATAGTTCACTCCGCCATCCATGTCAAGAGCCTTGAGAGGGATAAGCCCCTGGTCATGATACATGGCCAGCACGGCATCAAACTTGCGATACTCACCGCTCCCAAAGAAGCCATCGGCAGAGAACGGGCCAAAGCACTGTACCTTGTCAGCAGCCATCTCATCAATGGCAGGTTTGATTATCTCATTCTCCTCCTTGCCGATAAGGCCGTCATCGCTGGCATGAGGGTTCAATGCAAGCACGGCTATCCGCGGAATCTCTATGCCAAAGTCTTTCTTGAGCGAGTTGTTGAGTATTCTCAGTTTTTCCTTTATGAGGTCCTTGTTGAGCAGTGAAGCCACCTTGGAGATAGGCTCATGCACGGTGGCAAGCGCCACTCTCATGGAGCTGTTCATAAGGATCATGAGTGCCTTGTTTCCTTCACCGAGTTCTGATTCGATATACTCAGTGTGTCCCGGGAAATGGAATGCATCAGAATGGATTGTCTTCTTGTTGATAGGTGCGGTAACCAGCACGTCAATCTTACCCTCACGATACTCCTTGACTGCACGTTCCAGCGCCTGGAATGCAGCCTGGCCGCTCTCCTCTGTGGGCAGGCCAAAGTCCACCTTGACATCCTCCTTATTGCAGTTGACCACATTCAGACGGTCCGGCTGTGCATCAGAAGCAGAATCCACCACATTGAAATTGGTTGGTGAGTCTATGGTCTTGCGATGATATGTCATCACCTTGGGTGATCCATAGACTACAGGAGTACAGAACTCAAACATAGTGGGATCTGAGAATGTCTTAAGGATCACCTCATATCCTATTCCGTTCACATCACCCTGGGTGATGCCTACTATCAATCTTTCACTCATTATATTATCTCTGTTTTATTCTTCGGGTACAATAATTATCTCATCCAGATCATAGCTGAATCTGGCCAGGTCAAGTTCATCAGGGAGGCGTAAAGTGTACAGGGCAGCCTCAAGTTTCTTGAGGACATTGCGCTTAGGCTGGTTTGGATAATAGACGAATGCCTCTGCCACAATCACCCGCTGGTATTTCTCATCAACACGGCTTACCGATACGAACGGGCCGCCCATATCATAGTCCTTGACGTTCCAGAGGCCACGAACCACCTGGGCATACCCGCCGTGTACCTCCTCATCGGATACGAATATATACGGCATTGAGGTCATCATGTACTGGCCTTCACGCGGGCCGGGTATATTGGCCTTCATCACTGAATCACGCTTTTTCACAAAATACTCCTCCGTGAATGTATTCAAATCACGGTATGGGAATGAATATATTACGATATTCAGGTCCTGTTCCACCCTCCTTACGAATTTCTCACTGTGCGCCCACAGGAAGTTCTTTCCCTTGGTAATCTTGGTCAACTCTGTCGGGGCCCAGAAATCACATCCGAACATTTTCTTGACCTCTTCCTGAATATACGGCTGATAGTCTTCCTGCAGCAGTTCACACGCACGGTTCAGTTCTGCCTTATTGAAGAAATCAACGATGGCATCCCTGTTATCAGTCACAAAATCCTTGAACTTGGAGGCGCTGGGAGCCTGGATAGTCATTATGATCTGAGGTGCGGCATACACATCCCTTGAATACTTGAACCTGCACTTGCTGTATGTGGCGGGATCACTCTTGATGACGACGACGTTACGGCACATCCGCACGGTCTTGGAGAAATTGTTCTGGGTTCTCTTAACAACCTTGAAGCTGGGCTTGGATTGGGCAACGCCTAACACGTCATCAGTAAGGACAGCATAGAGGGAATCAACCACACCGTTGTGGAAATCATCCTCTGCGGCCACCAAAAGAATCTCATAAGGAGAACCGGACGATGTAGGTGTGAGAATGGATTTCTTTTTCTTTCTGCCTGTTGTCTTTATTGTCTTGCTCTTCTTCTTTGTTTTCTTGGCTTTTCCGGACTTTGAAGAGGCGGCAGCCTCTGTCTTGGCACCTTCCTGGGCATTTTCACCACTTTGTGCCTTATTACCGCATGCAATCATGACCATAAAAGCAAGCAGCATCATGCAAACTTTCAGAATATTCTTTTTCATACCGTAATGATTTAACTGTTTTCATTTTTAGCCGTACTCAACATTCCGCAGGCAGCCCAGATGTCTTCACCCCGCGATGCACGTATCGTGGCAAAAACGCCATGAGCGGTAAGCCAATCACGGAACTCAGTCATACGCTCCTCTGATACCGGACGCAAGGGACTGTCAGGTATGGTGTGGAAACGTATCAGGTTTACACGGCAACTAAGGCCGTTCAATGTCTTGACCAGTTGACGGGCATCATCGGCAGAGTCATTGACACCGTCAAACATGGTGTACTCAAATGAGAGACGGCGCTGATGGCTGAAATCATACCTGCGCAGCACCTCAAGCATCTCTGTCATTGAGAATGCCTTCTCTGCCGGAATAAGCTCACGGCGTTTCTCAGGCGTGGGAGCATGCAAACTTACTGCGATGTGACACTCACAGCCCTCAATAAGCTGTTTTAGTTCACGGTGCAGGCCCACTGTTGATATTGTGATGCGTTTGGGACTCCAGCCGAATCCCCAGGGTGCAGTGAGTATCTCCTGAACGGCCAGCACGTTCTCCAGATTATCAAGCGGCTCACCCATGCCCATAAACACCACATTGGTCAGGTTCTCCTTACCTGGCAGTGAGAGTATCTGGTTCAGTATCTCACCTGCAGTAAGACTTGCCGTATAGTGCTGACGACCTGTCATGCAGAACACACAGCCCATCTTGCAACCTACCTGGCTGGATATGCAGAGAGTGGCGCGGTCATCATCAGGGATATATACGGCCTCAACAAAATGTCCGTCCTGAACGGGGAACAGGTATTTGACCGTACCGTCTGTAGATGCAACCTTGTGCTGCGGAGCTGAAAGCCCTACCTCATAGTTTTCTGCAAGGCGCTCACGCAGTTTAAGCGATATATTGGTCATCTGGTCTATGGAACTGACCTGCTTGACATACAGCCAGTCTGCCATCTGCTTGGCCGCGAACATGGGCATACCCACCTCAACAGCCACCTGCTGCAGTTCCGCCAATGTCATTCCAACCAGATTCTTCTTACTCATACAGCTATATTATTACGTGCAAAGATAGTGCAAATTATTATTTTTTCAGTATCTTCGGGCTTGCTATGATAGAAACGATAGATTTACCCAAATACGTCTCCTCAACTGCAGCAGTAAGGGAGATATTGAGTTCCACGAGTGCAGAATACCTGCTGTTAAACATCAGCGGCAGAGAAGTCAGCCTGACCGATGAGGCTCTGGCACGCATGCTTGATGCCGCCAAGGCCACCGGAGCAGGAATGGTCTATTCTGATTATATCAAGATGACCGGCCCGGATTCAATAATCCCTGCACCGCTCATTGACATACAAAGTGGCAGCCTGCGTGATGATTTTGACTTTGGTGCCGTAGTTCTGGTTACCCGTGCCGGTATTGACGCATATCTGGCGCGTACAGGACTGTATGAGTCAGAGTGCGGCGGATTCTACCAGATGAGACTGGCCATCCAATGCGTTCTGCCTATAGTACGTGTTCCCCAGCCGCTCTACACCTTGACTGAGACTGATCTACGCACATCCGGACAGAAACAGTTTGACTACGTGAATCCCAGCAACCGCTCCATCCAGATTGAGATGGAAAAGATCTGCACGGAGCATCTTAAGCATATAGGCGGCTATCTGAAACCAGGATTCGGCAAGAAAGTGGAATCCTATAGCGGTGATTTCCCGGTTGAGGCATCGGTCATAATTCCCGTGAGGAACCGCGCCCGTACCATAGCCGATGCCGTCAAGTCCGCACTCAACCAGCAGATAGACAGCACATTCAATGTAATTGTCGTTGACAACTACTCCACTGACGGCACCACGGAGATTCTGAACAAACTGGCTCTTGATGATTCACGTCTGGTACATATCATACCGGAGCGCACGGACCTGGGCATCGGCGGATGCTGGAACCTGGCCATCAATGATGCCCATTGCGGCCGATATGCAGTACAGTTGGACAGTGATGACCTTTACAGCGGGCCCGATACCCTACAGAAAGTGCTTAACAAGTTCCGTGAGGGAGGTTACGCCATGGTGATAGGCAGTTACCGCATGTGCAATTTCAACCTTGAGACCCTGCCTCCCGGCATCATCGACCATAAGGAGTGGACCGATGAGAACGGCCCCAACAACGCACTGCGCATAAACGGACTGGGTGCCCCGCGTGCATTCTACACGCCTGTAGTAAGGCAGATTGGTTTCCCTAACGTGAGTTACGGTGAGGATTATGCCGTAGCCATACGCATAACCGGTGAATACCGTCTAGGCCGTATCTTTGATGAGCTCTACCTGTGCCGCCGCTGGGAGGGCAACAGTGACGCCGCACTGAGTGCAGAAAAAGTTAACGCCAACAACCTTTACAAGGACTCTCTCCGCACCGCTGAGTTGGAGAGAAGGATCAAGAACAACAGCCTTTAACTGATGGACAACATTTTCAAGCATCTGGATGTCTGCCTTGAACAGCAACTGCAGGAGTGGCCTGCCGCAAGAGAGGCGTTCAGCAACCTGGAACAGGTTCAGACACGAGTTCTCTCATCTTCAGGACTTGCACTCCAGCATAACCCTGCACGCATAATTTCAACCACAGCTAAGGTCCAACCCGCAGAGACCACCGTACGCCCCTGTTTCCTTTGCAGTGAAAACCGCCCTCAAAAGCAGATTGCCTTTGATGCCGGTGACGGATTTGACCTCTTGCTCAACCCCTATCCTATACTCAGGGAGCATTTCTGTGTGGTGAGCCGAGAGCACCGCAAGCAGGCATTCAAAGATTGCTATGAGAAGATGCTTCAGATTGCCTCTGAGCTTGAGCCTGGCTACATGATATTCTACAACGGCCCACGCAGCGGGGCATCGGCCCCGGACCATCTGCACATGCAGATAGGGCGTTCTGAAGGCATTCCGTTGGTGGATAAACTGCGTGAGAACGAGCCGTCAGCAAAAGACGAGCCTGTAACTATCCAGCCCTTCGGATTCCCGGTTATAGTAATCAAAGGTTCTGATCCCTCCAAGCTGTGGGATTACGTGAACGGCATGACTATTTATGACGGAGATTATGAACCGCGCATGAACGTGCTCTCATTCAACCGTAACGGTCAGGTGATAACCGCCATCATACCACGCAGTAAGCACCGCCCTGACTGCTATTATGCCGATGAAATGGGCAAAATTATGGTCAGCCCGGGTGCAGTTGATATGTTCGGACTGGTAATCACTCCGCGTAAAGAGGATTTTGACAGTCTCACAGAGCGCCAGGTGCTTGACATTTACCGTCAGGTCACCCCGCAACAGCCCAAGATCAAGGTGGGCATCATGGCCGCTCAGGAGATACGTTTCTGCCTCAATGACAGCTACACAGACGGCCACAACAGTTTTGAGGGTGAGATGAGCATAAACGCTGTCCAAGGCCGTTTGAACTGGAACGGCATACTCCTGGACAGCCTCACTCTCAAGCCTCACGAGCACGGCAGCACATTCACGCTGCATGACGTAACCATAGGCATCGGATTCCACTGGGAACATAAGGAGGACCAGACATTCTCAGGATGGCTCAGGTTCATTGTAGAAAACGGCATGGTACGCGCCATCAACATACTGCCTGTAGAAGATTATCTGGCAAGCGTGATATCATCGGAGATGAAACCCACTGCCAGCCGCGAGTTCCTGCGTGCCCACGCCGTCATTTCACGTAGCTGGGTTCTGGCACAACTGCGCTCGCCACACCGCAAAGCCATTGATGCAGATACCGCCCAGGCCTCTGTACCGTTTGCCGGCAGCCACATCCTGAACCGCATAATAAAATGGTATGATCATGACCAGCACACACTGTTTGATGTCTGTGCCGATGACCACTGCCAGCGTTACCAAGGCCGCACCCGCATTATCAGCGCTGCAGCCGAGGCCGCAGTAAAGGAGACCATGGGACAGACCCTGGTGTATGACGGTCACCTGTGTGACGCACGTTTCAGCAAATGCTGCGGCGGCATTACCGAGCAGTTTGAGACCTGCTGGCAGGATGAGCACAAACCCTACCTCATTGCCCTGCGTGACAGCAGCATAAATGAAGGCGCCCTGCCCGACCTCTCAAATGAGGAAAACGCCCGCCAGTGGATCATGTCAGAGCCCAAGTCATTCTGCAATTCAGCTGACGGCAACATCCTGGCCCAGTCACTGAACGGCTATGACCTTGAAACACCTGATTATTACCGTTGGAAAGTAGAATATTCCACAGAACAGGTTTCTGATATTTTCCGCCGCAAATCAGGCTTGGATATAGGTGATATCGTTGATTTGAGGCCTATTAAGCGCGGTCCATCAGGACGTATATATGAGCTGGAGATTGAAGGCACCAAGGGTACCGTTACCATCGGCAAGGAACTGGAGATAAGGCGCACCCTCTCTGAAAGTCATCTCTTCAGCAGCGCGTTCATAGTTGAGAAAAACGTCGATGAAAACGGCAATATTCAAGGCTTCATTCTGCACGGAGCAGGCTGGGGACACGGAGCAGGCCTATGCCAGATTGGAGCCGCCGTCATGGCCGCTAAAGGTTACACCTACCGCGAAATCCTGCAGCACTACTATCCTGGCACCACCCTTGGCAGATTCTATTGACCCAAAGGGGCACAAAGGGGACGGTTCTTTTTGTGCCCCATTTGATAATAATTCTAGGCGCGCAGAACTCTTAGAATAGGGGCACAAAAAGAACCGTCCCCTTTGTGCCCCTCCCCTCGGTGCTACTAGAGAGAGAGCCAGGCGCGGCGCTCCGAGTCGGGAAATTTCTCGATGGCGTAACGGAGGGCGGTGCGGGGCATGGTGTGGGCGCGGGGCTCAAGCCATTGGCGTAAGGCATCGGGATTACGCTTGCCGGCTTCACGGAGCAGCCAGCCTACTGCTTTCTGGATGAGGTCATGCTTATGATTGAGCAGGATATCGGCAATGGCGTAGGTATCGGCGGTCTGGCCGTGACGGATGAACTGCATGGTGCTGACCATTCCTATGCGCTGCTCCCAGATGTTGCGGCCGCTGCGGGCCAGGTCATAGAGCAGGGTGCGGTCCTTGTCAAGCAGCCATGAACCGATGAGCTCATAGCATGAAAGGTCAACCAGATCCCAGTTGTTTATGCGGTCGGTGTGCGACAGATAAAAGTCTATGCACTGTTTCTGCAATGCCGGGTTCTTCTTGGCATGACCGAATATCTGCACCAATGCCAAAAGCGCAGCCAAGCGTATCTCATGATACTCACTCATGATGCACTCCTCAAGTTCAGTAAAGCCCACGTCTTTCCAGCACTCCTTAACGACGGAGCGAGTTACCGGCACTTTGATGCCAAGGAACTTATCACCCTCACCATACTGGCCGGGACCTGTCTTGAAGAATCGCATCAGGCCCTCAACCTGTGACGGGTCTGCATGCGCATTTATCTGCTCTTTAAGTATGTTACTCATCTTTCCATAAACGGGTTACTGCTGCCGCTGCAGCAAGGGTCTCGGGTTTGCCCGCATCCACCCAATCCTTTGGGTCCGATACAACCGAACGCAGTCTCAAACGGGCGGCGTTGTCAACATAGAAATCAGTTATTGAGAACTTTTGTTCAGGTATGGCATCAAGCAACGGCAGTAAAGAACGTGACACCACATGGATGCCTTGGAATGCGCAAGGTGTAAACTGAGATTTGTCAAATCCCGGATACGGAGAGCGCACTTGGCCGGTTTTCTCATTACTCCAGCCGCGAAGCAAGCCCTCAGAATCAAAATAGAGGTAACGTGATGTAGAGCGCTGAGCCACCAACAGGGTAGAGTCCGCCCCACTCTTGATGTGACCATAATAAAGAGCCCTCAAATCAACGCATGAAAAGATATCGACGTTATGCACCAACACAGGCTGGTCATCATCAAACAGACGCATTGCCTTGCGGATGCCACCACCTGTATCAAGCAGAAGTCCGCTCTCATCAGACAGGCGTATGTCAAGCCCGAAATTGCCGTGAGCCTCAAGAAACTTACGCACGGAAGCAGCAAAATGGTGTATATTGATTACAAACTTATCAAAACCGGCAGCTGAGAGATGACGCAACTGATGCTCAAGCATGGTACGTCCGGCCACCTCAACCAGCGCCTTGGGACGGTCTGATGTAAGCTCACCCAGGCGTGTGCCCAGCCCTGCTGCAAGAATAAGAGCATTCATAACTCCTTACGTACTTTCTGTTCGCGATGTTCAAGCACTATGTGAATCCTGTCTGCGTACTTCTCTTTCAAGTGCTCAGCCAGATGGTTGGCGCAATATAATGACCGATGCTGACCGCCGGTACAGCCAAAAGCAACCATCAGGTTCAGGAATCCGCGCTCAATGTATTTGTCAACCGCAGGGTCAACCAGCCCATAGACATTATCCAGATAACGCTGTACCTCACCCTGACTCTCCAGGAACTCTATCACGGGAGCATCAGCCCCGGTAATTTTCTTGTACTGCTCATACTTGCCGGGGTTATGCATGGCACGGCAGTCAAACACGAATCCGCCTCCGTTGCCGCTGGGGTCCTCAGGTATTCCGCCCTTACGGTAACTGAAACTCATTACGCGGACCGTAAGTTTACCGTCCGATGGCGCCGATACGGGTGCGAACTGAGGCAGTTCTACAAGCCCGCGTAACACTTCAACAAGATAAGGATACTCCGCAGAGCCCACACCGGCATCAAGCAAATCCTTAAGATTACGGATGGCTCCGGGTATACTCTCTATGAAATGCTGCTTGCGCTCAAAATAGCCGCGGAATCCGTAGGCGCCCAGTACCTGGAGTGTACGGAAAAGCACAAAATGCATCAGACTGCGGCGGAAAGCCGCAGCATCAACCTTGCGGTACCGGCCAAGAGACTCAACATATACATCTATAAGGTGATTCCGCAATGAAACCGGATATGCGGCACGAGCCTGCCAAAGGAACGATGCCAGATCATATTCCACTGGCCCGCGGCGGCCGCCCTGAAAATCTATGAACCAAGGCTCACCATCCAATACCATCACATTACGTGCCTGGAAATCACGGTACATGAACGTATCGTAGGGGGCATCAGTAAGAAGGGCCGATGCAAACCTCTCAAAATCATCCTCAAGCCGTGCCTCATGGAACTCAAGTCCGGTAGCCTTAAGGAACGAGTATTTGAAATAATTCAGATCCCAGAATATGCTGCGGCGGTCAAATGACTCACACGGAAAACAGACGCTGTAATCCAGCCCTGCGCCACCCTTGAACTGGAGATCCGGCAGCAGACGCATCACCTTTTCAAGCAGGGCGGTCTGCTCAGCGCTATACTCACCGCTTTCACGGGCGCTCTCCATAAGAGAGAACAGTGAAATGTCACCAAGGTCCTGCAGGAGATAGCACATGCGGCTGTCTGACACTGCCAGAATCTCAGGTACCGGCAGGCCGGCGTCACGCAAATGACGTCCTATGCTCAGAAACGCCCTGTTCTCATCCGCATTGGTACCCTCTACACCTACAAGGGTTTTACCGCCTGATAAGCCCAGACGATAATATACACGGTTAGAACCCGCAGCCGTCAGACGGGTTGCAGACTCCACATCGGCCCCGGCATACTGCCGGAAAAGATCTCTGAGTTCTACATTCATATCAGAACTCAAAAATACTCCATCCGGCTCTTATTTGCAAGTGAATGCTAATTATTCTCCTGTACAGCAACGTCATGGTTGACCATAGAGGCCACACATGAGTCTGACCATACATTCTCAGCCGTCTCAACCATATCAATTACAGTATAGATAGGAAGGATGACACCCAGGATGGCCACCGGTGCGCCAATACCTGACATCAGCGAAAGCGTGAGGAAGAAACAGCCCATGGGAACGCCCGCATTACCTACGGCCGATACCACCGAAATAAGTATCCACAGCAGTATGGTTCCAAGCGTAAGCGGTGTACCGCCATTCTGCATGACAAACAATGACGTTACCAGTATGAATGCCGCGCAACCGTTCATATTGATGGTGGTGCAGATGGGCAACACAAAACGGGACACCTCCTTACGCACTCCCAGACGGTTCTCAGCCGATTCCATCGTAACAGGCAGAGTTGCAGCGCTGCTCTTTGTAAAGAGGGCCATCAGTACAGCGGGAGTCATGCGGCTCAGCACATGAATGGGGTTGAGTCCGCGTACCAGCAGGAACAGGGGCAGCACCACAAAGAATTGGATAACATTGCCTCCCAGAACCACCAGAACGTATTTACCTATCGAATCAGCTATAACTCCTGCCGATATCTGGGCAGAAAGCTGTGCAGAGAAGGCCACGATGCCAAGGGGCAGTGTCCAGATAAGGCCGCGTATGAGCAGGAACAGCAGGTCCTGCAGCCCAAGCAATCCTTTGACAACTACTGCCTTGTTCTCAGAATCAGGCAGTTTGGAAAGTCCTATGCCAACCGCAAATGAGAGCAGTAACAGGGACAGCACGTTACCTTCAAGGAACGGTCTGATGATGTTGTTTGGAATTATACTGACAACATGGTCAGAGTACGATAATTGAGAATTGAGAGCGGAGAATTGAGAATTGTCACTGATAACGGAAGCAGGAAGGTTACCCGGCGCAATCAGGACATAAAGTATGGCTCCTACCGCGGCTGCTGCAACAGTGGTAAGCAAAGTATAGGTTATGGTGCGCCCGAAAATCTTTCCGGACCCGTTGGATCCGAATGTAGCGAATGTGGTTATTACAGCAAGTACGATGGTTGGTACAGCCAACAATTGGAACAGGCGTGTATACACCAGAGCCACATACTCCATGGACTTATCCAGCCATTCAATACCGAACAACCCCAATACGGCACCAATCACAAGTGCCCCTATCCAAATCAATGTTCTTCTCATATCTGTATTATTACAGTTCAACTGACAAATTTAAGTAAATATTGCGACCCTTTTGGGGGATGTCGTTCCAATCAGAATAAGATGAATAGTGCTTGTCAAACAGATTCTCTACACCGGCACGAATTATGAATTGAAAATTGAAAATTGAAAATTGAGAATTATGAATTGAAAATTGATAGGCTGCAGAGAGATTAACAATATTCCAGGCGGGAGTCTTAGTCTCGCCATAACGGGCGGCATAATCTGTCTGGTCAGCATTGCCCTTGACCTCCACTCTGGTCTGGAGATGACGGTAACTGTACTCCAGTTCCGTGCGCCATGACACAGGTGATATCAGAGGCAGCGGATTGTCCTCATCATCACGTCCCAGACTGTAGCTAACCTTACCGCTCCAGGCAAGCCTCTCCGTGAGCTGCCAATCTGCCGTAAGTGACAGGTTAGATATGGTGGCATGATCCAGGTTACGGTAAACCTTGACACCCTCTGCACCTACGGTCATGGCCGACAGACGGTCGTCCAGGCGGCCTATTATGTAGTCTTTGAACAGGAACACGTTGGCATCAATGAGAATTGAGAATTGAGAATTGAAAATTGAAAATTGAGAATTAGCGTTCAGTTCAAAGGCGGACTCGTTCTTAAGGTGTGGGTTGCCTATGTAGTCATACTGGTCAAAGGTATTGTTCAGGTAATAGCCGTAAGCCTCAGTTACTGTGGGTGCGCGGCTTCCCCAACCACTTCCAATTGAGAATTGAGAATTGAAAATTGAAAATTGATAGCTAGCGGCTATGCGGCCGGTGGTCTGATGGTAGGAGTCTGTCATGAGTGGAAAGAATACTTTCTGACCGCTATACCCCTCCTCATTGTTGAGACGCTGCTGCTGCCATGCCAACTTGCCTGACAGGCGCAGAGACTGCCTCTCATCAATACTCACGTTATCCGTCACAGCAAGGCCGGTATTGAGTGTACCCACATCGGGCCAGGTGACCATATACATGGGGGCTGCACCACCGGGATACATGGTCATATCGGCAAACAGACGGTTGTAGTAGAGGTCATAGTTCACAGCCACATCATGCTGTACCCGTGACTCACCGCCTAAGGATGTGGTAAGCAAGCTGTACAGACCTGTAGTCCAGCTGTCACCCGGCATATCCATATGGATGGCCACATCAGGACGTGTGGTATCATCCATGATATGGATAATATGGTTGTAGTAAGCCTTTGTCTCCCAACCGGCACCGCTGAACCGGTGCTTATATGAGAGCGATGTAATGAATCCCTGCGCTTTTGATACATCCATGTTCAGCGCGGGATAACCCACGTCTGTGGCACGGTCAAAAATAACCGTGCTCTCCAGAACGTCGGTATCAGTAAGGCGCAATCCTGCGTTGGCAAATAGATTGAACTTACTGAATTGTGAGAAGTTGAGCAGCTGTCCGCCACCCACCTGGTAGCAGTCGGCGGCACGATAAAACACACCGGTGTTAAGGTAAGCCCTGTAGCCGCTGAAGGCTGCATCGGCACCATAAACCTGCAGATGTCCGTTCCACTCGTGTCCCGCCGACAAGTTTATCTGTCGTGGATAGGCCTCAAAGCCAATCTTGCGCAGTTTCAAATCAAGGCTGCCGCCAATGTTACCGGTAGCCTGAGGATTTCCGTCAAGTCCTGAGTTGAGACTGATACTCTGTAGGTTACCACTCTCAACATAGGACGTGACAGGATCCATCTTGTCAGTGCATGCATAGAAAATCTTCATGCCGTCAATGGTGGTTGACAGCCTTTCAGTCTGCATGTTGTTGACAACGGGTTCCCATGCGTAAGACCCCCTGCGAACCAGGTTGACATTACGCAGTTCACCCAGATGTTCATCGATGCTGGCCACCTGCCCCTTTACGGAGCGTTTACGTCCTCTCCCCTCATCTGATATGATAACCACCTCATCAAGGTTCTGCACCTTGTCAGGCACTACCGTATAACTCATCAATACTGTTGTCAATAAAACCGTTTCCAGCATCTTGAAAAACAAAACTAAAACACAAAACGTCAAATTGTTACTTCCCAATAGAGCGAACTGTAACCGTCGCTCAGATTATCGCCGCCGGCAACAACGTTTCCATCCTTATCCTTAATGGTAAGATGGATACGCCATCTGCCGGTCATAGTCAGGTTTACATTACCCAGGTAGCTACCATCGGCCTGAAGCAGGAGGGCCTCGTTGCCGGGTGATGTATGGTTACCCATATCGGGCATACGCGGATCTATCTCAATAACAAACTGTTCAGATGCAAGGGCATACGGTGTGGTAGCCGGTGTACTCTTCTTGGAAACATAGGCCTGTATGCTGTTCTTGCCGGTCTTATAGTCTGTAGGATTGACCAATGTCAGATAGTATGTATCATTACCTACCTTGAATGACTTGAGCCACTGCTGACCATCAGGCAGAGCGTCAACGGTAATGTCTTTCTCATCAGTTGTACCTTTTGAGCCCAATACGGAATAGTTGTAAGCTAAGGTCCATGAACCGTTCTCGCTACTGCTCATCACGAATGATATCCATCCGCGTTTTACAGCCAGATAGTTGTTGTCAAAACTCTCGGCACCCGCACCAACCGGAGTGCTGTGTTTCATGCTCATCTTGACCATCAGCATGTGAGGCGTGAAGCCCGAAATCTCATAGTTCTTGATGTAGTTTCCATTCTTCTTTTTGGTTGCCACAAAGTATATGTCATTATAACCTACATGGAACTTTCCGGTCTTGGAATATGCAAACACATTGTATTTGCCGTCAACCACTGTTGAGAGTTCAGGGATGATCTTTACAGTCTGCAGGAAATTATACACCTGCAGTGCCTCCTCTGCCGAGCAGCAGTCTATATCACCGTCAATGGTTACACCTGGAATCACTATCTCCTGAATTCCAAAATCATCATTTGAGTTGCAGGAGCTCACTGACGCTATCAGCGCCGCTCCCAACAGTATAAAGCTTAATTCTTTCTTCATAATTACAGCGTTTTTTTCAATTTTCAATTTTCAATTCTCAATTCTCAATTCTCAATTTTCAATTCTCAATTAGTTAATATCCCGGGTTCTGAGCAATGCCAAGGTCCTCCTTGCTAAGACCGGTAGGAATGGGCTGGCGGTAGTGCTTACCGCGAACATTGTTATACTTTGCCTTCAGGTGGTTGTGAACCTTTGTAAAGTATGCCTCCTGATCGCTGCTATAGGTCTGCTTATCCTTCCAGTCATCAGCAAAGTGCTTGTAATGAGAGACCTCCTGTACAGATGATATCAGGTTCTTCCAACGGTATGAGTTGAGCACTGAGAACTGCTCGTATGTAAACTCATAGTCCCATTCGCGCTTTATTACATCAAGGGTAAGTTCGTCGGCGCTTACACCCTCAATACCTGCACGAGTACGGAGCTGGTTGAATGGCTCAACAGCATCTGAGCTGCGTCCCAACTGTACCAAAGCCTCAGCTTTGATAAGCAGGACCTCGGCGTAACGGATCTCAATACGGTCAACTGAGTTCTTCTTGATCTCAAGATTCTCAGCATCATCATAGCTCTGGTCAACACCTTTTCCGTTGATAGGTGTATAAACAGGTGAGTAGTAGTGATATACCTGATGATCCTCAGGATTTACGATCTCTGTGAAATAGGTTGCTGCCAGACGCTTGTCATTAGGCTGCTCTGCAAACCAGTCATCATAAAGATCATCATCGGCAACCTCAGTATGATTCTGCTTGTACTGTTTTCCGTTCTCTCCGTTCTGGAAGGGGAATGTCCATGAGCAATGGGTCTGATGGTTACCCTGTGCATCAATCTTATCGCCGTCATGAGCTATGGTAAACAGATGCTCGTTGGTACCGCGCTTGTTGCTCTCATATTCACGTCCCCAAAGCTTGAATTCAGGATCAAGAGCCAGTTTGCCGCTGTTGATCACACGGTCTGCATACTCGATAGCCTTCTCCAGACGGCTTGGAGTGATAGTAAACTCCGGGTCAGTCTGGGTGTTGGCAATAGCCTCAACCTGTTCTGCGGTAAGAGGATTGTCACCCCAAACCAGATAGGTACGTGCCAACAGTCCCTGGGCGGCCTGCTTTGAAGGGATACGGGGATCACCGTTGTAATCCTTAAGCAGAGATTCAGCTGCAAGGAAATCATTTACTATCTGAGTGAATACAGTGTTCAGATCCTGGCGCTCGGTAGCGCTGCCACCAGCCTCGGTGACTATAGGTACCTCGCCCCACAACTGAGCAAGTTTGAGATATGCCAGGGCACGCAGGAACTTGGCCTTACCTACGGCTGCGTTGTAGCCTTCCTGAGTAACCTTACCATTATTGAAAGCTTTATTAATGGCTGTAATGGCCTCATTGGCCTCAACTATACCAAGGAAAAGATGGTTGAATACCTTAATCTGATACCACGTGTCGGGCTGCTGCTCAAAACGGCTGTTAAGCGGGCCTTCTTTCTCCTCGGCACCCTCAAATGAGATAAGCTTGTTTGAGTTGAGCTCAATTATGAATGAGAATGATGATGAAAGCGGCTGCCAATGGCTATATACGCCATTTACGAGTGACAGGGCACTGGCGTCATCAAAAACCACATTATCATCTGTAACCTGATTGTTTATACTGTCATCGTTATCATTTGTGCATGATACCAGACCGATTGATAGTATTGCTGACAAAGCAGCACTCAAAATAACGTTCACTTTTCCGTAATTGGAATGATTAGCAATGTTCTTTTTCATAGCTTTTCTCTTTTATTTATATGTTAATTAAAATGATATGTTTGTTCCGAACAATATTGTGCGTGCCGATGGATATGCGCCGGAATCCGTACCGCTGCTCACCTCCGGATCATAACCCTTGTAAGGAGTGATGGTAAGCAGGTTCTGGCCAGTGACATATATGCGGACACTGAAATCATACTCTCTGGGCAGAGGCAACCTGTAGCCGACGGTAATGTTGCGCAGCTTGAGATACGACGCATCCTGGACATAGCGGTCATCTATCAATGAGACAGGACGCGCTTTGGATGCCAGAGGCAGAGTGTTGCCTCCATTCTCAGGTGTCCATGAGTCAAGCACCGTTGTCAGTGTATTGTAAGAGTCACCTGTAAGTTCCAGACGGCGGCCCAGTGCGTTATAGACCTTGTTGCCATAGCTTCCGGCAAATGATGCCGACACATCAAATCCCCGCCATGTAAACTGTGTGGAGAAACCGTATATGAACTTGGGCTGGATGCTGCCAAGTATCTGACAGTCATTACCGTCTATGCGTCCGTTATGGTCAGCATCTTCATACTTGATATCACCCGGTTGCGGTACCTGTCCGTTTACGGTAGGGAGCTGGCTTACATCCTCACCCTGCTGTACTATTCCCTTGAACCTGAGTCCGTAGAATGAACCCAGAGACTCACCACGGCGTAGTATCTGCTGCTTGTCACTTCCCTGGATCACGTTATTGGTCTTACCCATATCGGATATAATGTTCCTGTTATAGGCTATATTGGCCGATACGTTCCAGCTACTGCGCCTGCTTTTAAGAAGATTTCCGTTCACGGCAATCTCAAATCCGCTGTTCTCTATGTTACCCACATTCTGCAACTGAGTGGATACTCCCGATGAAAATCCCACCGGCACAATAAGCAGAAGGTCACTTGTCTTCTTGTAATAAACATCAGCCACTACACTCAGGCGGTCATTCCACAAACCCAGGTCAAAACCCACGTTATAGCTGGCGGTAGTCTCCCATTTAAGGTTGCCGTTGGCTGTATTGCTCTTGGAGTAGCTGCTGCTGCCACCGTATGAGCCGGTTGAGTATGATGTATTGAATGCGTAGTCGCTAATCTCCTGGTTTCCCACCAGGCCTGCGCTCACGCGGACTTTCAGATAATCAACACTCTTGACTCCGCTTAAGAAACTCTCCTGGTCCACGTTCCATGACAAGCCCAGTGACGGGAAATATCCCCAACGGTGACCTTTTGAAAAACGGCTGCTGTTATCGGCACGGAAAGTAGCTGTAGCATTGTATCTGTCAAACAGAGAGTAGCTGACACGGGCCAGGAGTGAGTTCAGTTCTGACTTACTGATACCTGTCTGAGGTGTGTATATCTCTGAACCGTCACCCAGATTATACTGTTTGAGCGCCTCATTGGTAAAGTGGTTGGTACGTATTGATGAATAGGTTGACGTCTGTAACTGACGTGTAAAGCCCACCAATACATCTATAAACTGGTTTGCTGTTATGTCATTGCTGTAGTTGACAGTATACTCCTGCTGCCATACATCAGTCTCACGGTTACCAGTTCCGCCAATACCCTGTGTGGCCAGTCCAAGTGATGTGTATGCACCTGAGAAATAGTTCTGTGTGAGTTTCTCGCTATTAAGTCCAAGTGAAGCCTTAAATGTGAAATCACCCAGTTTGTAACTTGTCCAGACATTGCTCAACAGATAGTTGTTGATATTGTCGGCCACACTCTCCTCCAGGTCATAAACGGGATTTGATGAATGGTCACCGATGGCAAAATATGCATACTCATACGGATTCCTGAAATTATACTCTCCGTTTTCATCATATACCGGGATAACCGGAGGCATGAGCAGGGCATAGACAAAACTACTGGTGATTCCGTCTGAGAAAGGTGATGAATTGAAAACCTTCTCCTCTGTCGTGGTGAGTCCGCTCTGCTTGGAACGGCCGTAAGTCACGTTGACACCGAACTTGAGGTCTTTCTTGAGTTCCCACTCCGCATTTGTGTGGAAGTTATAACGTTCAAAACCTGTGTTCAGCAGGATACCGTCCTGATTCGTGTAGTTGGCTGAGAAAGCGTAACGGCTCTTCTGTGTACCACCGTTTATGCTAAGCTCATGTGACTGCTGCAGGGCATCGCGTAAGACGGCATCCTGCCAATCCGTTCCGCGGCCAAGTGTTGCAATATCAGAATCAGTATATCCGCCCTTATTGGCAAAATAGTCTTTCTGCAATTGTGCCCACTGTGATGCGCCCAGCAGATCCAGTTTCTTGCTGATACGGCTCACTCCTATACTGTAACCATAGTTGATGGCGGTTTTTTCCTGTCCCTGCTTACCCTTTTTGGTGGTAATCAGTATTACGCCGTTGGCACCGCGTGAACCATATATAGCGGTGGCCGATACGTCTTTGAGCACCTCTATGCTCTCAATATCATTGGGATTGATGGTTGCCAGAGGGTTCAGGCTACCCTCTATGGCACCCAAGCCTGTACTGTTAGTGGCAGCATCCTTAAAGTAGATGAATCCGTCAACTACATACAAAGGCTCGTTTGATGCATTCACGGAGTTTCCGCCGCGAATGCGGATATGGCTGTCTGCACCGGGCTGTCCGCTGCTGGCTGTCACAGCCAGACCGGCCACCTGTCCGCTAAGCGCTCCGTCCAGAGTGGCTTGCCTGCTGGTCTCCAGAATATCGGCCTTGATTGTGGTTACGCTTCCGGTCAGTTTGGTACGGCTCTGTGTACCATAACCCACAATCACTACCTCAGACAGTGTCTCTGCATCCTCTGACAACTTGATGTCAATAGACTTGGAATCATCAGTGACATTTACCTCCTGCTGGCTGTAGCCCAGATACTCAACTATGAGAGTCTGTGGCAGCTCCTCATCTATTGTAAGGCTGAAATTGCCATCCAGATCCGTAGCTGCACCCACACCGCTTGCATCCTTGAGCACCACATGTGCACCTATCAGAGGTTCTCCGGTGGCAGCGTCAATTACACGGCCATTAACGGTGGAGTTGGAAAAAGCTACGTTTGATGTTGCCAGAAGCAGTAAATATGTGAACAATCTCTTATTCATAAGTATAGTTTGTGCATAGAACAGACCATAAATAGCCCGTTCAAAAATTAGAAAATCAATGTAAACGGTGAATTAATGTAATGTACAGACAGCCTCTGTCAGTTGGTCGAGAGCCTTACACAAGAGTGCTCTGGGGGTGCCTACGTTGAGTCGCATGAATCCCTCGCCTCCCAGTCCAAACATCTCGCCGTCATTGAGAGCCAGATGGGCTTTGTTTACGAAAAGGTCTACAAGTCTTTCATGGTCAAGTCCCAGCCCGCTGCAATCCAGCCATACCAGGAACGTGGCCTGCGGCCTGATAGGCTTTATCTGCGGGATGTTACGGCTAAGGTAATCCTCCACAAAACGGATGTTACCCTCTATGTAGCTTATAAGCTGGCGGCGCCACTCCTCACCCTTGCTGAATGCAGCAATCATTGCTATGGGAGCAAACAGGTGGGGTTCACTCAGTTCATTTGCATCGAGCCACTTGAAAAACTTACGGCGCAGTGTGTCATTTGGTACTATTGCGTATGAATTCACGATACCGGCAGTGTTGAATGTCTTGGAAGGTGCTCCGAATGTTATGCTTATCTCTGCAGCCTTGTCACTTACCGTTGCAAACGGGATGTGGCGGTTCCCAAAGAGTGCAAGGTCAGAGTGTATCTCATCGCTTATTACGATGATGTTCCTTTCATGGCAGAAATCTGCAAGACGCGTAAGGGTCTCCCTGTTCCAGGTGATGCCTGCAGGGTTGTGGGGGTTGCTCAGTATGAGCAGACGGCACTTGTCATCGGCCACACGGGCCAGATTGTCAAAGTCAATCTCATAGCTGTCACCCACCCTCTTTAAAGGACTGTACACAACCTCACGCTCATTACCCAGCGGGGTAAGGCGGAAAGGATGGTATACGGGCGGCAGAATGATAACCTTCTCATCCTCCTTTACGAATGTGTTTATCACGGCACCCACTCCTTTCATTACTCCGGGTATGAAGGTAAGCCACTCAGTGCGAACCTTCCATTCATGGTGTTCATAGATCCATTTGGCAATGGTATCCCAAAGTTCTGCGGGAGTAATGGTGTAACCAAAGAGCGAGTGATCCAGGCGCTTGCGGATGGCATCAGTGATGAAATCCGGAGTCTCAAAATCCAGATCGGCCACCCAAAGCGGCAGCAGGTCATCGCGACCGTAACGCTCCTTAAGTGCATCGTACTTAAGTGCGCCTGTCCCCTTGCGCTCTATGATTCTGTCGAAATCGTATTTCATCTCTGTAATACCTTAATGTGGTTCTTGTTCTTATTTGCACTGCAAAGGTCGCTCTTATAGTGACATATTCCAACAAAAAGCAAAAGAAGAGAAAACAACTCACATTATATTCGAGTCTTATAGAATGATTTTGCAGAAACGCCCCCGATTGTGAAGTTTTTGTAGAATATTCTTCTTTTGGCCTTTCAGAATGCCTTTCCAAGCTCTATCCAAGCGCCTGACGGATGTCATCCAGAATGTCATCAGGGTCCTCAAGACCTATTGACAGGCGTATAGTTGTCTGGCGTACATCCATCTCTTCAAGCTGGCGCTCAGGGAACAGGCCGAATATGGTTGATGCCGGATGTATGGCAAGGGTCCGGTTATCAAAAAGATTGGTAGCCCTGTGAATCAGATTGAGACGGTTAATGAAACTGAAACAGGCCTCCTTGGATACCAGGTCAATTGCAATCATAGCTCCCGATGTGGGACCGAACTGCTTACGGGCCAATTCATAGAACGGGTTATCTTCAAGACCTGTGTATGTTACGCGTTCTATACCTTTTATATTGCGTAGTTCGCGGGCGATATAAAGTGCATTGGCAGCCTGACGCTTATAACGTACATCCAGCGTTTCCAATCCTAGCGTCTGCTGATATGCCGAATATGGATTCATGTATGCGCCAACATTAAACAGCAAATCCCCCTTTATACGTTCATTGATTTCAGGGAATGTTCCATAATCCAAGACAAGGCCGCCAAGTGAAGTTCCGCCACCTGACAGGTACTTGGTACTGGACAGAACCTCCACATCCACTCCAAGTTCCTTAAGTGATGTCTCAGTAAAAGGTATTACGGTAGAATCAGCTATAAGAGGTGTTCCCCTCTTGTGGGCAACCCGGGCAAGAGCTTTCAGATCAGCCACCTCCAACTGAGGGTTTGTCATTATTTCCAAGTATATACAACAGGAATCATCATCAACTGCAGCCTCCACCTCTTCAATATTGGTAAGGTCACACAAAGCCGATTCCACGCCAAAACGTTTCAGCGTTCCGGTTATCAGAGAGAGAGTATTGCCAAACAGATGACGTGATGTGATTATTTTCTTACCCTTGGCAGAAACCGCAAAAAGGATATTGCTTATGGCAGCCATGCCTGAATTGAAAGCCGTCACATGAACGGCACCCGACAATCTCTGTACCCTGCGTTCCAGATTGGTTACAGTAGGATTTTCCACACGTGCGTAATCAGGAGCCTTTACACGGCCGGTAAAGACATCGGCCATAAGGCTTGCATCATCAAACTCAAAGGACACATTGGTATACAACGGTACTGACAATGATCCGTAAACATCGGGACGGACTGATTTGGTGTCAATGGCAATAGTCTGTTTCTTCATATCGTTTATGTTTTTTCGCCGCAAAGGTCGTCAAAACAGTATTTCATTCCAACTTAGATTAAGAATTGAGAAAATAATCAAACAAAAGATTATTATTACAGAATACACAAACGTATTTATATTTTATATCCGATAAAAAAAGAATCGTTTCACTCCTGGCCGGGCACAAAAAAGCAAGACACTCAAAAGAATGCCTTGCCCTATATTATGATGTATTATCTTATCAGTTCTTGATTACGCCGAACAGGATGCCTGCCACAAGCAGTGTGAACAGGATATTGAATCCCTGAGCGGTAAGGAATGCCTTGAGTGACTGGTTGTTCTCCTTGGCGAATATCTGCTTGAAGTTGGTTTCAAGACCGATGCAGACAAACGCTATGGAGAAGAACATGTTCTGGAAGTTCTTGGCCAGGCCTTTGTACGCAATACCGTCAGCACTCTTGCCTGCAAAGAACAGGCTGAACACGATTGATGCCACGACCATACCTACCACAAACTTGGGGAAGCGCTCCCAGATAACCTTACCCGATGTCTTCTCAACACCCTTGGTGCCGCGTACTGACCAATATACTGATATCAGGAATGCGGCAACACCTATAAGTACGTTCTGTGAAGCCTTGACGATAACGGCAGTCTGACCAGCCTCATCACCCAGAATTCCGCCCGATGCAGCCACGGCAGCAGTGGTATCAATAGTACCGCCTATCCAGGCACCTGCCACCTGAGCCTGAGCCAGCTCATTGCCAGGGAAGAAGAGCGGCAGCAGCCAGTTGCAGAGCAGAGGCATAAGGTAAAGCATGGGGATTGCAACCACCATTACGAGTGAAATCACATATGAGAGTTTCTTCTGGTCACCCTTGATGGTTCCGCAGGTGGCGATTGCGGCGCTTACACCACAGATACTTACTGAGCTGGCCAGCATGGTAGCCATCTCATCATCCACCTTGAACACCTTACGTGAAACCCAGAACCCAAAATACCATACGCACAGCACCACGATCAGGGCCTGAGCCAGACCGTAAGCACCGCTCTTGAGCACCTCCTGATAAAGGACAGTGGCCCCCAGACATACTATACCTATCTTTATATAGAACTCACTTTGGATAGCGGGCTTGAGCCAATCGGGAACCTTGAAACAGTTACTTATAATAAGGCCCAGTATCACGGCAAACAGCACAGCCTCAAGACCGTATTTCTTGCAGAACGGGATTGTGGCAAGCGCCAGTGAAACTACCGTAAGCAGACATATTACAAGAAATGACAGGAATATACCCTTGAACGGCTTGCCTGTCAATGCCTGCGCAAGATAGAGCAGAGCCAGCACAAACACAAATATGTAAACAGCACCAAGCCATCCTTCAAGCGATCCTAATGCACTGGCCGACTGCGCAGCCAGGATACCCGGAATCTTGAAACTGTTCATCACATCAGGGAACAGTACTGACAGAGCCAGCACAATGAAACCCA
>JAEEGL013630949.1_pt1 | contig 34664 bp, 30 predicted proteins | sample 9134231 | NCBI WGS metagenome assembly JAEEGL01 (sample SAMN16246548, study PRJNA631951) | gut metagenome | biome: gut microbiome; feature: rumen; material: fiber-attached | host: Bos | place: Iran: Karaj | collected 2018-10
GCGGCGGCGGCCCTGGAAGGACGGGGGATCGATGTGATTCGATCGGAGCTGGCCGCTACCATCCCACAGGCCAGGTCGGCGGCCCGGGAGGTGGTGAACCGGGACGTGGACGGCGTGGTGTACTTCATGGCTTCCTGGCTGGAGGGCAGCGTGGCCCTCGCCGCGGTGCCGGAGCCGGAACACCTTCCCGGGGGCCTGTGGAGCGTCCCCATGGGGCGGGAAGACGGGCGAGCGCGCAGCACGGGCTCCTACGTCTCCGGGGCCATGCTTGGCGGCGTCCTGCGGCGCATGGGACTCGGCTGCAAGACCGTCTTCGGCATGCCAGGAGAGGACCCGGCCACGGAAGAAGTCGCCTCGTTCTGCAGGGCGGCGGGTGCCTGGCACCGGATGCGGCGGTGCCGGATCGGCCTCGTGGGCTACACATCAATGAACATTCTCACCGGGACTTTCGACCATCTGCTTCTTCGCTCCCGTCTGGGTCCGGACGTGGAGCAGAGTGATGCCTACACCCTCATCTCCATGGCCGAGGCCGCCACGGAGGAAGAACTGGCGGCGGCGGAGGCAAAGCTCCGCGCTGAGGCCCGGGTCTCTCCGGCGATCCCGGAGAAAACTCTCCGCAAAGCCCTGGGGATCTACGTCGCGCTTCGGAAGCTCAAGGAGCGCCAGGGGCTCGACGCCGTGAACGTGAAGTGCCAGTACGAATTTTCCAAGGAGTACGGCATGACCGCCTGCGTGCCTCTCTCCATGGCGGCCGGGGAGGATTATATCACCTCCTGCGAGGGGGATATGTTCTGCACCGTTTCCCAGCTTGTCCTGCGCTATCTTACCGGGCAGGTCACTGCCTACGGCGACGCCATCAGCGATGACGGGACGGTCCTCAAGACGTCCCCCTGCGGATTCATGCCATTCTGCCTCGGGCGCGGGGCTCTGGACGTCGTCGCCTTCCCGGAGGGCTTCGGGTTCACGGGTCTCATCGCCAGCTTCCCCATGAAGCCCGGGAGGGTGACGCTTCTGCGCGTCGTGGAGGACGTGGGGGATTATCATCTTCTGTATCTTACCGGCGAAGGGCTCGCCTCCACGGAAAAGCGCCAGGGGATCTTCCCAGCCCTGGACGTGCGCCCAGACGGGGATGTGACCGCGCTGCGGAAGGAGTATGCGGGGCAGCATTTTGCCCTGTGCTACGGAGACGTGAGCGCGGAACTGGAGGATCTTGCCCGGATCTGGAAGATCCGGACGGTGAGGGTGTGACATGGAAGAAAAACGCCTGGAGGACCTGAAATACATCGATCTCATTCCCTACTGCCACACGGACTACGCCTGGACCAATCTCCGGGCCTGGCATGTGAGCCGGTATCTGGAGGCCTGGCGGGAGACCCTGGATCTCATGGAGGAACATCCGGAGTATACGTTCCTTCTCGATAACGTGACCCACGTGCTTCTGCCGTTCCTCCGGTACTGTCCGGAGCGGCTGGAAGAGATGCGGAAGTTCGTGCGCAGCGGGAATGTGGAACTGTGTCCCGGCGGATGGAGCCTTGTCCGGCCCAACCAGGTGGGGGAGGAGACCTTCGTGCGGAATCTCGCCGCCGCGGACCGGAAGTTCCGAGAGCTCTTCGGCGGTGACGTGCGGATCGAGACGTATTTCAACGCCGATACGGACATGGGCCACGGCCAGCTTCCCCAGATCCTGCGCCTCATGGGGTACCGGTATTATCAGTTCCAGCGGCCGGAGAACCATCTCAACCGGATCGGTGTCCCCAAGCAGTTTCGCTGGCAGGGCATCGACGGCAGCGAGGTGATCTGCGCACGAGCCTTCTATGGAGGCTTCTCCGAGGCACCCTACGCAAAGCCACGCAACGGCATGGCCTGGGAGGAGCGGAAGGCGGGCTATGCCGCAGAGGAACTCGCCTCCCGGCTCCGGAACCAGACGACCCCCTGGCTGCAGCAGTTCCAGGGCATCGACGACATGCTGCCGCTCACGAACCGGGTGGACGAACCCATCGACCTGTTCGGTTTCGTACGGGACTGGAACGCGCATGAGACTGTCCCCATGGGGTTCTCCACGCTCACGGACCATTTCCGCCGCCTGGAAGGGGAAGAGCTCCGGCTGTACAAGGGAACGGTGGAGCCGCACGAGGTGACGTACAACCTCCATGCGCAGGGCGACGGATCCATGTGGCGGCTGCGATTCTCCCTAGAGGAAGCCATCCGAAGGCTGGAGACCGCCTGCGCCGTCCTGGAGCAGTGCGGAGGCGTCCCGTATCCGGCGGAGGAACTTGACGGGGCCTGGAGGTCTCTCTTTGAGATCACGGGCCACGCCATCGAAGCCGTGATGGAGCCGGACTGGGACCGTCTGTATCCAGCTGCCATGGGACTGCTCCTCACGTTGAACGAGCGGCTGAACGAGACAATGGAGGCCATCGCCGATGCGGTCGGCTGCGGCGGAGAGGATGAGCATACGGTCCTGAATCTCACAGGACAGACCGTGACGATCCCCGTCCGGCTCATCTGCGCCCCGGCCAGAGGCGTCCGGGAACTGCGGCTTCGGGACGATACGGGACGGGAGATCCCCTGGCAGCGTGTGAACGTCGCCAACGGAGACAAGGCGTATGTGCCTTTCCAGTACAGCACGCAGGAAGTGGAGGCGCTGGTGACCCTGCCGCCTTTCGGCACGCGTGTCCTTCGGGAGGAATGGACCGGGGAGACGATCCCGTGGCTCTCGAATGAGGAGAAGCGGCTCCTTCTGGAGGATCAGGGCGCGGGCAGGACCGGGACCCTCGATCACGAAATGCGTGCGGGAGAACTTCGCGCCGTTTTCCGGGGAGGCAGGCTCGTTTCACTGGGCCGGAAGGATACGGTCAGTGCGAGACCGCTCCTGGATCTGCGCTTCTCGCGCACGAAGGTCCGGAACGACTGGCTCTTCGAGATGGAACCGGAGTCGGAGACGAACTTCGTGCCGGAGCGGGGGGAAGTGATCCTGGACGGTCCCATCGTGAGCATGTTCCGGGTCTTCGGGATGCTGGGAAGCCGCCGCTGCGAGATGACCTATACCCTCGGGAAAGTCCCCGGGGCCCTCACGGTGGACGTGAAACTGGAGGGACGGGAGGAGAACGGTTACGCTACGGCGGACTTCGCCTGCGACGCCGGGAGCCCTCTCGCCGCGGACATTCCGTTCGGCTGGGAAGCCAGGGATCCGAAAGGTCTTTGGGACGTGGACACGGAGGGAGAATACGAGATCACATGGAAAGGGCAGTATTTCGCCCGCACCTGGTCCAGTTTCCGTACGGGCGGCACTCCCATGGCGGTGGTCTCCAAGGACTGCGGCGTTTACTGGCGCGTCCAGCCGGAAGACGGACTCGTCCGCCTGGTCCTGGCCCGCACACCTGCCAGGCCGGAAGAGCCCTACGGAAGACTGGACGCCTGGAAATACCGGGCAGTGCGGCGCTCTCCAGAAGCACTGCTGCAGCACTTTTCCTTCGCGCTTGCCCCGGAGGGAGATCCCGCGGCTCTTTGCCGCCTCAGAACGCTTCTGCGCTTCCGCCCCGCCGTGGGACGGAGCTGGAAGAAGGTCAGGGCTGCCGCTCCGTCATCTCCCATCGCACCTCTGGACGGCGCGGAGGCGGATTTCACCGCTCTGTACCGGGAGAACGGGGCGTGGATCGCCCGCTTCTACGAGTGCGCCGGGACCGGCGGGACATTGCGGGCTTCCGTGCCGGAGACGGTGCGCCAGGCGGAGAAGATCGATTTCCCGGGGCGTGTGCTGGAGTCGTGTCCCGTTTCCGGCGGACGCGTGGAGATCCCGCTGCGCCCGTTTGAGATCGTGACGCTGAGATTTATGTGATTTCCTTCAAATTTCCGTTGACAAACCCGGGTTTTCGTGTATAATTATTAAGCCTGCCCTTGCAGGCTATCCTTGCTCACGGCGCGACCGTGGGCCATTCGTCCAAAAGGAGGTGCACTATCATGGCAAAGACCACCGGCAACTACGAGGTTTTGTACATCATCGATGCCGACAAGACGGAGGAGGAGATCGCCGCCATCGTGGAGCGATTCAAGACCCTCATCGAGCAGAACGGCACGGTGACGGAGATGGAGGAATGGGGCAAGCGGAAGCTGGCCTACCTCATCAACTACAAATCCGAGGGTTATTACGTTCTGGTGAAGTTCTCGTCCGACCCCGCGTTCCCCGCGGAGCTGGACCGCGTTCTGAAGATCACCGACGGCGTCATCCGTTCGCTGATCACGGTGACCGAGTAAGGAGGCCCGGGAATGCTCAATCACATCGTACTGATGGGACGGCTCGTGCGGGATCCTGAGCTCCGCAGAACGCAGAGCGGTGTCGCAGTCACGTCTTTCCGCATCGCGGTGGACCGGGATTTTCAGTCCCGGGACGGCGGTGAGCGGCAGGCGGACTTCATCGATATCGTTGCGTGGCGGAATACGGCGGAGTTTGCCGCCAAGTATTTCGCTAAGGGCCGGATGGTAGTCGTCAGCGGACGGCTGCAGATGCGCGACTGGACCGACAGGGACAACAACAAGCGCACATCCGCGGAAGTCGTTGCGGACAACATCTATTTCGGCGACAGCAGGCGGGAGGGCGATGCCCCCGCCCAGGGCGGCTACGCCGGTTACGACGCGGCCTCCAGACAGCAGGAATCCAATCTCAGCAACCCCGGCAGTTACACCGCTCCCGTTGCTCCCTCCGAATTCGCAGAGATCAGCGAGGAAGACGGCGACCTGCCTTTCTGACACCTTGAAAGGAGGAAACGAACATGCCTATGAACGATCGGCCCGAGAGAGAGAACCGTGAGGGCGGCAAGCCCCACAGCGGCGCCCGGAAGCGCAGAAAGGTCTGCCAGTTCTGCGCGGACAAGACCCAGTTCATCGATTACAAGGATACCGCGAAGCTCCGCCGGTTCATCTCCGAGCGCAGCAAGATCCTGCCCCGCCGGACCACCGGAACCTGCGCGATGCATCAGAGGGAGCTCACCAGCGCCATCAAGCGCGCCCGTCAGATCGCTCTGCTGCCCTACGTCACGGACTGAGACGCCCAAATGTTCAAAATCAGGCGAGAACGCGAAATGCGTCCTCGCCTGCTGCTTTTCTCGGACCCGCGGAAACCCGGAGACCAACGGAATCGCTTCACTCCTGTGATTGACATCGAGATGTTCCTGTGTTATTTTTGAGCGGACAGGAGGGATCCGAATGGTGCATCTTTCCAAGGAGACGCAGGCGCTTCTGAAAGACCTGGAAGAGCGTATCTGTCCTGAGACCGAGGAGAACTTCATTTTCCAGTGGCGGGAGTTTCTCAACGGCCGTTTCAAGGGAGAGGTATTCCACCCGGTACGGGACCGGACGACTGGACCCGGATACGAGCCGGCACCCGTCCACATCAACGACGCGCTGGAAGACTTCGACCTCATGCTCAGGGATCAGCTCATGGGCGTCTCACAGGCGCTCGGCTCCACCTGGAAAAACCTTTGCATCCGCGCCAATTACGGCACCGGGATCCTTTCATCCCTCTTCGGTGCCGAGCTGTACGTGATGCCGCGGGAGATGGCAACGTTGCCTACCACACGCACCCTGGGAGATACGGAACTCATCCGGGGCCTCGTGGATCGGGGCATGCCGGATCTGCGGGGCGGTCTCGGCGCACGGGTCTTCGATTTCGGAGAGTTCTGCGCGGAGGCTCTTCAAGAGTATCCGAAAGTTCGGAAGTACGTGCGCGTCTATCATCCTGACACGCAGGGGCCGCTGGACATCACCGAACTCCTCTGGGGCGAGGAAATGTTCTACGCCATGTACGACGAGCCGGAGCTGGTCCACGGCATGCTCGCACTCCTCACGGAGACGTATACGGCATTTCTGGGAAAATGGTTCGAGCTCTTCCCGGCGGACGGGGAGATGAACCCGCACTGGGCCATGCTCTGGCACCGCGGCCGGATCCTTCTGCGTGACGACAGTGCCATGAACCTCTCGCCCGAGTTGTACGAGAGCTTCGCAGCCCCCTACGACGGGGCCCTGCTGAAGAAGTACGGCGGTACCGTCCACTTCTGCGGACGGGGAGACCATTACATGGCGGCGCTTACCGCACTCGACGGCCTCACCGGGATCAACATGTCACAGCCGGAGTACAACGACATGGAGACCATCTACCGCTGCACGGTGGATCGAGGCATTCCGATCCTGGGCTTTTCCGAGGAGCGGGCGGCGGCGGACCTGGGGCGTCCCGGCGGGTTCCGCCATCTGCTGAGCATCACTCCCGGCTGGGCTTCCTGAAGATAAGAATAATACAGCAACGGCGGGGAGAAGCAGATCTCCCCGCCGTTGCCGTCTCTATCCGGGATCAGCGTCCATGTTCCTGCAGTCTCGCGCTGCGGAGAAGAAGCAGTGCGGAGAGAACGGAAACGGCGATCCAGGTGACAAACATGGTGCCATAGCCGACCGCCCGGATGGTGAAGCCGAAGATGACGCTGCTGAACGCAGCCCCGGAGTAGACGATGAGGTCCATCAGGCCGCTGACGGTGGCGACGTTCCCCGTGTCCAGAAACCGCAGGGGAAAAGACCCGCCCATGGCGGTGTTGATGAGGGAATTTGCGGCGAATATCACGCTCAGCCATACCACCGCCGCCAGGGGCGAGGGGACGAGCAGCGTCAGCAGAACAGCAAAAACGGCGCAGACTGTAAAGGAAACTGCGGCCACCCGCTGCTCCCGTCCCCGGGAGAGACGGTAACAGAAAGGATAGAGGAACCGCCCGACCATCCCCACTGCGGGGATGAGCAGGACATACCAGGCGGAAGCCCGCAGGTCGATGCCGAAGACGTCGGTCACATAGACGGCCATCCAGAGGCTGATATTGTCCTTCATGAAGCCGTGGGCCAGAGCGGGGATCAGGATGCGGAGCATGCGCCTGTCCCGGAATACTGCGGCTGCGTCCCGGAAGAGCCGGAGCGGTCCTCCCTCCGCCTCCCCTCCGGGGATCGGTGTCGCATCAGGGACAGCCAGGATCGCCGAGGCAAAGCACACCAGCGTGAGGATGCCCGGAATCAGGAACGCCCAGCGGACGCCCAGATCCCGTATGATCTGCCCGCTCAGAAGGATGCCCGCAAGGTTCCCCGCGGAGACGGATGAAATGAGCCATGAAGCGCGCCGCTGTGCCTCCTCCTCGTCATGAAGAGCAGCGAGCAGCCGGAGATTGGAGCTCCACAGCATGGACTGGGCGTACGCGTTCACGCCCCAGAGCAGCAGAAAGGCCGGATAGGGAGGCAGAAGCCCGATGAGCAGATTCGCCGCTCCGCACAGCAGGAGCCCGGTCGGGATCATCCTTCGGGGAGAGAGACGGTCACTGAGCCAGCCGTTGAACATCCGGCCGAAGGCGTAGACCGCGGAAAAGACGCCGCCCAGGACTCCGATCTGGGCCGCATCCAGGACAGAGGTCTCCTTGAGCGCCGGCGCGGCCATGCTGAGATTGACCCGGGCAATGTAGATGGCCGTATAGGCGACATAGCACACCCAGAAGACCAGGTTCGGATTCGCACGTTTCCTCATGTCCTGTACCTTTCGTCGTATCGGATGGTGTCGGTCAGCTCACGAACGCGCCTCGCCCGCTCGACGGCGGCCTCGTACCGCCGGGAGGAGAGGGCCATGGTGACGGCGTCGATGAGGCTCAGATGGGCGATCCGGGAGGAGACCGCCTCCATGGGATAGCGGATCTCGTCGGAACAGATGGTGAGCGGAACGGCACAGACGGCGGTGATGGGGCTTCCGGGGAAGCTCGTGAGGCAGCCGGTGCCCGCGCCGGCTTTTCCCGCCAGCTCCAGTGCCTGGATGGTTGCCATGGTGCGTCCGCTGTGCGAGATGCCGACGGCGAAGTCCCCCGGCCCCGCGTTCATGGTGGAGATCTTCATGGCCACAAGATCCGTAAAGGCGCTGACGGGCTTTCCCAGTTCCATGAGGCGGTAGGAGAACTCACGCACCAAAAGGGAGGAAGTGCCCACCCCGTAGATATACACGTTCTTCGCTTCGTCCAGGCGATCCACCATTTCCAGCAGCAGATTCCGGTCCAGGTGTTCCGCCGTGTCGTGGAGCGTTTTCACGTTGGCTGCGAAGACCTTGTCCAGAATGTCTCCCGGCGCGTCCTCGGGGGAAAGATACGGAGCGAAATTCAGCTGCCGGTTCCGCGAGAGCTCTGCCGTCAGAGCGAGCTTCACCGCAACATAGCCCTCATATCCCAGGGATTTGCAGCACCGCACCACGGCGGACTGCGCCGCACCGGAAGCTTTGGAGAACTCGGCAATGGAGAGCTTCGGCACGGCTTCGGGATCCCGCAGGATCAGATCCGCCGCGAGGCGTTCCGCGGCGGTGAGAGCGCCGTACCGCGCCCGGATGGCCTGAAGACAGGAAATCGGCGCCATGATTCGCACCTCCCACAGATTGACACTCCCGTGCACCTGTGTCATAATGAAAGAGTCATGATAGAACGAAGTTCCAAATGCTCAAGAAAGATTGGAACATTGTTATATTATTACGGCGGGACGGGTTTGTCAATGCCGGGAAAAGAGGGAATCATGAGACTGTCCATCGAGACCTGGGTGCCGCAGAACGCGGTGGGATATGAAAGCGGTCTGCGAATGATCGCAGACGCGGGATTCGACTGCTGTGATTTTTCCTATTACGGCTTCAACAGCCTGGGCGGCAGCGTTTCTCCGGAAGAGGATCTTCTCGGCGAAGACTGGAAGGAGCGGGCTGAAACGCTTCGCCGTATTCTGGACGAGACGGGGCTTCGCTGCAACCAGGCACATGCGCCTTTTCGCTTCACACGGGAGAACGTGATCGGCGGGGGGGATCCCGAGTGGACCAAGATCGTCCGTTCGATCCGTTCCGCCGCGATCCTCGGCGCGGAGCAGATCATCGTTCACACCGTAGGGAACGAGCGGGACCGGGACTTCGAGGCCTTCAATCTCGAGTTCTACCGGAGCTTTCAGCCTGTCTGCGCCGAGAGCGGGATCCGCATCGGCGTCGAAAACCTGTTTTTCCGGGATCTCAAGCGCCGCTGCTTCCCCGGCAAGCTGGGCACGCCTGAAAAACTCACAGCCTTCCTTCATCAGCTGGATCCGAGGTGTTTCACTGCCTGCGTGGATCTGGGCCATGCGGCGCTCACCGGACAGGAGCCGGAGGAATTCCTGGCAGGAATGTCCGCTGATGATCTGGGGGCGCTCCATGTCCATGACAACCGCTATCTGGACGATGACCACCTCCTGCCCTGGAACGGAGACTTCCGCTGGGATGCGATCGTCTCCGCACTGGCCGGGATCGGATACCGCGGGGATCTGACGCTTGAAGTACTCGGTTTTCTCAAGCGGTACGACACGGAAATGCTTCCCGCCGCTCTGCGGTATGCGGAACTCATGGGCCGGGAGCTCATCGCCCGGTTTGAGGCGGCGCGGTAGTCTGGAACTTCTTTCAGAAAGACTGGCCGGAGTTCTGCGATCGACGTGCAAAACAGCAATTTTGGAACAGCAGGGATGTCCCCGTCTGCTATGATGGATGTGTGTGCAGGAAGGGGATCACATGGAAACAAGACGGATCATTCAGGCGAGTACGGAGTATATTGACGAACATCTGAAGGAGCATCTGTCGGTGGAGAGCCTTGCCGATCGTTCCGGTTTTTCTCCGTATCATTTCTGCCGTCTGTTCTCTCTGTATATGGATATGCCGGTTATGGAATATGTCCGTCGCAGACGTCTGACAAGGGGTGCCGAGGAAATCTGCGAAGGCCGGCGGATCCTGGATGTGGCACTGGACTACGGATTTGAGTCACACAACGGTTTTACAAAGGCATTCCGGAAGGTCTACGGCTATCCTCCCGATGAATACCGCCGCAGGGTCTACCCGCACCGCCCGGTCGCACCGAATCCTCTTTCAGCACGAAAAGCGGAACGCTTCGTTCAGCCGAAGGTGCAGATCCGGGAACAGGAGGGGTTCTATGTGGCAGGCGTGGTGATCAAAACGTCCTCCGAACTTGTGAGCATCTCCCGACAGCCGGCTGTCTGGCAGAACAGATGGCTGGCAGAAACAGAGAACAAGATCTATGCTGCGGCAAGACCGAAAGAACACGGCGAATACTACATCTCCTTCCCGGTGGAACCGGGTCTGTACCGACTGGTCACCTGTGTGAAGATCGAAGATCCGGAAACGGTGGATGGCGGTCTGTATGTGGACCGGGTACCCGCGGGGCGTTACGGGATCTTCTCGACGCCACCGATGGAAGACGATTTCGCGCAATGTGTGGCGGACACCTGGCGGTATGTTTTCGATGTCTGGCTGCCGGACTCCGATTATGTGCTGGAACCCGGCGGTCTTGACTATGAGTTCTACGACGAACGTTGCCACGGGGCGCCCTATTCTATGGATATCTGTATCCCCCTGCTTCGGAAAGGAGAGGAAAGCGGCCATGTCTGAGCTGATCGCATATCTGAACGGGGAATATATCCCTATCAGCCGGTGTAAGGTGTCGGTCATGGACATCGGCATCACCACAGGTGCCTCTGTGACGGATATGGTCCGCACGTTCCACCACGAGATCTTCCGTCTGGAAGACCACGTGGACCGCTTTTTCGCCGCGGTGAAAAACGCCTATCTGAAGATCCCCTACAGCAAGGAAGAGGTCTGCCAGATCAGCCGGAGGCTGATTGAGCTGAATAAAGAAATCTATCCGGAATGCGAGTTCGGCATGTGCTACTACGTCACCCCCGGCGTAAGTTACGTATATGCGGGATCAGCCGCCCCTGCCGGCGATCTGCAGCCCACCTACTGCCAGCATGTTTTTCCTCTGCCGTTTGACCTGTGGTCAAAATACTACACCGAAGGTGTCAACATGATCACGTCGCCGATCCCGCATCTGCCGCCGCAGTGCGTCAGTCCACGCGGCAAACACCGCAACCGGCTCCATATGCGCGTGGGTGATGAGATCGTCCATTCCATGGATCCCACAGCCATGGCCATCTACATGGATCAGGCCGGTAATCTCACCGAGACCGGCGGATCCAATTTCTTGATCTACAAGGACGGGACGGTCTATTCTCCCAGACGTCGCAGCATCCTGTGGGGAGTCAGCCTCCAGACGGTCAAAGAACTCGTTGAGGAGATGGGCGTTCTCTTCGAGGAAGAGGACATCATGATCTACGACGCAGTAAACGCCGATGAGGCCTGGGTCACCACCACCCCATACTGCATTGCTCCAGTAACCAGATTCAACGGTCAGACCGTTGGCAACGGGTCGACTTCAATGTTTCGAAAGATCCTGAAGGCTTGGGGCAACCGCGTGGGGAAGGATCTGTGGAGCGAACTGGTGGACGCCCGGCCAATCCGGTACAGGTGATTGAGCAGAAAAGGGAGGGAAGTCCATGAAGATCGAAACCATCTCTGTCAAGTCCATCATTACGAACCGGGACAGCCTCCACGCCTATTTCGCATGGCCAACGGTCGCCCGCCTGCGTGACGGACGGCTGGCTGCGGCCGCCTCGGGATTCCGGTATTATCACAAGTGTCCCTTTGGAAAGGACGTCATCTCTTTCAGCGAGGACGAGGGCGAGACCTGGAGCATCCCGTCCATCACCTTCGATACGCCTTTGGACGACCGGGACAGCGGTCTCACCCCGTTCGGGGAGAGCGGTCTCCTGGTGACGAGCTGCAACTGCGGTCCGGAGTCCGGTGTGTTCCTTCACGGATGTGACAAGAAGCCGAAGGTCGGGGCGTACATCAGCGGATACCTGGATCTCATGTTCAGCGACCGTACGGATGAGGAGCTGCAGGGATATGCAGGTTCTTTATACCGGATCAGCCATGACAACGGGCGCACCTTCGGTGAGATCCGTCACGCACCTGTCTCCTCGCCTCACGGCCCGCTGGCTCTGCCGGACGGCAGTTTCCTCTGGGTGGGTTGTCGGATCAGGACCGGCGGCCTGGTGCCCGGGATCTGCTGCTGCCGTGTTTTTGAGGACGGCGGAAACGAGTTCCTCTGCGAAATCGAGCCCGCGGGGGAAGGGATCTCCCTCTATGAGCCTCACGCCATCCGGACCTCCAGCGGAAAGATCCTTGTACATATCCGTGCGCAGAAGAAGAACAATTCCGAACTCTTCACCACCTTCCAGTGCGAATCGACGGACGGCGGACATTCCTTCACGGATCCCCATCCCATCGGACTCAATCCGCTGGACGGAGCGCCTCCGCATCTCATCGAGCAGGACGGCGTCCTGATCTCTGTCTGCGCTCACAGGGAAAACCCCCATCAGATCCGTGCGGCTTTCAGTTTTGATGACGGCGAGACCTGGGACGGCGGCAACGTTGTGATCGACCTGCCGGATGTTCACGCGGATCTGGGGTATCCGTCTTCCGTCGTTCTGAAGGACGGCAGCATCCTCACGGTGTTCTACGGAGCGGACGAGGGGGCCTCCAACCGCACGTTCTGGGCGGGAAAGGACACTCCGATCTATGAGTTCACCACGCCGGTGGTTCGCCAGGTGCGCTGGCGGTGGAAGAAAGACTGACAATCCCGATCAGACAACCATGCCCCGGTCGCTGCGCTTGACTTTTGGCGAGATCATGCTACACTGATCCCAAACTTGGAAAAGGGAGGAACCCCATGAAGATTGAGACCATTTCCGTAAAGTCCATCATCACGAACCGGGACAGCCTTCACGCCTATTTTGCCTGGCCCACGGTCGCACGTCTTCGGGACGGGAGACTGGCCGCGGCAGCGTCGGGATTCCGGTATTATCACAAGTGCCCATTCGGGAAGGACGTCATCTCCTTCAGCGAGGATGAGGGAGAGACCTGGAGCATCCCGTCCATCACCTTCGATACGCCGATGGATGACCGGGACAGCGGTCTCACTCCGTTCGGGGAAAGCGGCCTTCTGGTGACGAGCTGCAATGACGGTCCGAAATCCCGCGTGTTCCTTCACGGCTGCGACAAGCGGCCGGCGATGAAGGCCTATATCCAGGCATATCTGGATCTCATGAACGAGGAGCGCACTGAGGACGAGCTGCGGCGTTATGCCGGGTCTCTCTACCGGATCAGTCATGACAACGGGCGTACCTTCGGCGAGATCCATAACGCGCCGGTCTCCTCGCCCCACGGCCCGCTGGCTCTTCCGGACGGAAGCTTCCTGTGGGTCGGGAACCGGTTTGCAGGGGACGGCACCGGGCTCGGGAGGCGGCTCTCCTGCTTCCGGATCTTCGAGGATGGTTCCAGCGAATTTCTTTCGGATATCGAACCGATCGGGGGAAATATCGCGTCTTACGAGCCCTATGCAATCATCACGCATACGGGGAAACTCATCGTACACATCCGCGCGGAGGCGCCCAAAGCGTGCGAGATCACACAGACGACAGATATCTTTACTACTTACCAGAGCGAATCCGCGGACGGCGGCCGGACGTTCACGAAACCGCATCCCATCGGGATGGAATCCTCCGGCGGCGCACCGGCGCATATCGTCGAACAGGACGGCGTCCTGATTTCCGTTTCCGGGCACCGCGCCGCACCGCATCAGATCCGCGCCGCCTTCAGTTTCGACGACGGGGAGACCTGGGACAGCGGGCATGTCGTTCTGGATCTGAGCGACACGTTTGAGGACTTCGGATATCCATCCTCCGTCGTTCTGAAGGACGGCAGCATCCTCACGGTGTTCTACGGAGCGGACGAGGGGGCCTCCAACCGCACGTTCTGGGCAGGGAAGGATACCCCGATTTATGAGTTCACGACCCCTGTGGTGCGTCAGGTGCGCTGGCGCTGGACAAAAGACTGACCGACCCGAGCAGAAAAGGACGCCGCGGGATTTCCCGCGGCGTCCATGTGAGCAGAAGACGGGACGGAGGATACAAAATGAACGGAAGGGAACGGCTTCGGGCGATCCTGGAGCACAGGAGCGACCACTGCGGATTCTGGCACGGAAACCCGAATCCTGCATGCGCCGAGGAGCTGTACCGGGCATTCGGAGCAGAGGATGACTTCGGGATGGGCCTCAATATGGGAGATACCTGCTGCTGGGTGATGCCGGAGGCAAACGGGATGTGGAACCACCCGGATGGGCGTGAGATGTTCGACGTGCTGGGAGGCAGACCCCGCGTCAGTCTGGGGCAGCCCGGCGTGTTCGCCGAGTGCGAGGATCCGGCAGAGGTGGATGCCTTCGACTGGCCGGATGAGCGGTATGTGGACTTCTCAGGCACGCTGAAAGCGATCGAACGCGCCCGCACAGAGGGGCTTGGGGTCCTTTCCGGATCCTGGAGCTGCTTTTTCCACGTCGTCTGCGGCTTCTTTGGGATGGAGAACTATTTCGTGAAGATGTATACAGATCCAGAAGTCGTGGAGGCTGTCACGGAGCATGTGGCCGATTTCTATGTGCGCATCAACGAACGCCTGTTTGCGCAGGCAGCCGACCGGATCGACATGTTCTTTTTCGGCAACGATTTCGGCAGCCAGCGGGATATGCTCGTATCGCCGGAACTATTCGACCGATTCGTGATGCCGACCTTCGTCAGATTCACCGAACAGGCCCATCGCTTCGGGATGAAAGTGCTTCTGCACTCCTGCGGCTCCATCGAGCGCATCATTCCCAGGCTCATCGACGCAGGCGTAGACGCGCTGCATCCCATCCAGGCGCTTGCCGCCAATATGGATGCGGTGACGCTTTCTCATAAGTACAACGGCAAGCTGGTGTTCGTCGGCGGCGTGGATACCCAGCAGCTGCTGCCTTTCGGTACGCCGCAGCAGGTGCGAGACGAGGTGCGGCGTCTGCGGGACCTTTTCGGCGAGAACTATGTGGTGTCCCCAAGCCATGAGTCCATCCTGCCGGGCGTTTCCGTGGAAAACCTGCAGGCTATGGCTGAGGCGGCCGCAGAGTGATACGAATCCAAATATATAAAAACTACGTGCACGGCACGTAGTTTTTTTATGAAAGCGAATCAAAGAAATCGTCTTGTGAGATCTGCGGCGTTTGGAGATCGGCTGGTTTTTTCAAATGTCTGGGTATCAATCGTTTTCTGCGCATCAGGACGCGTCAGCGCTGGCCGCGCGCCGGGGCAGGTTTCGGGTCCGGCAGGTCCCCGTACATAGCGGAAAGAAGCTGAGAAAGGAACTCCCGGTCGTCGACTTCTTCGACCAGAAGCATCTCTTTTGCACCCTCATAGGGGCGTTCCATCGCCGCGTTCGGCATGAGCTGCTTCGCTGACGCAGTGGGCTTCACGAGAAGACGGTCGTCATAGATCCCTCCAACGACCTTCCCCCTGTAATAAAGGACATATTCACCCATCATCGCCCGGAAGGAAACGTCCTCCAGCGACGAGAGCTGTTCCAGGATATAATCCAGGTATTCTCTGCTTGAAGCCATGAAGACCCTCCTGTTCCACTATTTCAGCTGTCGATGCGTTCACTTTGTTCCAGCTGCCCGTAGAGCCGCTGGAAGAATGCAATCTGAAAAGAAAGACGATCCTGCCACAGCGCCTGTGCGGTCTGTGTGCCAAGGGGCAGTTCGATCAGTTCCCGCAGCCTTTTCAGACGCTTTCCGACGTATTCCCGTTTTTCCGAAAACTTCATTTCCAGAAACCGGTCGAAGCAGAGCGTCTCATGGATTCGGTAGGCGTCGAAGCGGTCGATGTTGTCTGCGTCTCCGACGGACATCGCGAATGGCGTCAGTTCCCCTTCGAAATCCGCCAGATCGTCCACATGGATGGCGATCCCGTAGCAGATGTCTCGGATCCGGACCTCAGGGAGACCCAGCGTACTCAGGAACGGACGTGCGATCTGCGCAGCGCGTCTTCCGTGATCCTTCCATCCATCCTCTCCGAATTCTTCGCAGTAGGAGACATCGTGGAGGAGACAGGCGATCACGAGCTCGGCCTCCGAGAAGCCCTCTCCGGCGGCGATCCGCCGTCCGATGTTCGCCACCCGGTAGGTGTGTTCCAGCCGATAAGCCTTTTCCTCCGGATGGGAGACAAAGTATGCAGAGGCGTCGAATCTGTCTTTTACAAACGCCTCGGTCCTTCGGATTCGTTCCTGATCCGTCACGGGAGACACCTCGCTTTCTAGTCGCTTCTTGTGGATGCACTGTGCTGTTGGATCCCTTCCAGCCAGGCGTCGGCTTCTTCACGGGAACGGAAGATCAGCCAGTGCTTTTCCGGGTACTGTTCCAAAAACGCATAGACCTTTGGACGGTCCTCCTTCCGGTATCGCAGGACCTGTTCTTCCAGCTGCGGGTCGAGCCGCTCGTCGGTCCAAGGCATGTCAGGACGTGCTTTTCCAATCCGGTCCCGGATCCCCGCCATACAGACATCCTCTCCGAAATCCAGGAAGATGACCGTATCGCAGGCGCGGATGCGCACTTCGTAGGTCCTGCTGTAGTCGCCGTCCAGGATCCATTTGTCGCGCCGCAGGAGCCCGGCGAGGGTCCTGTCGAACTCCTCGCGGGAGATGTGGGTGCGGTCGGCGCGCCACCAGATCAGATCGAGATGCACAAGGGGGATTCCCGTGCGGTCCCGAAGCGCCCTGGCGAAGGTGCTCTTTCCGCTCCCGGAGCATCCCAGGACGAGGATCCTGTTCCCAAGAGGAAAGTCTGTCATACGATCTCCCTTGATTTTTCTGTTCCGGCGTCGGAGATGCAGAAACGGTAACAAAAAACCCCTTTCGCCCTTCGAGACAAAAGAGGTTTCCTTGGTACGCCAGACAGGATTCGAACCTGCGACCTTTGGCTCCGGAGGCCAACGCTCTATCCAGCTGAGCTACTGGCGCATATCCCTGACCGCCCCCGGTCAGCAAGTGGAATTATAGCAGAAGCGTTTTGAAAAGTAAAGAGGTTCACTAAAATATTTTCTTTCCCCGGTGTGATTGTACTTTCCGCCTGGATATGATACAATATACGTGGATTTGGCCTTTGCCGGAAAGGATGTGCAGCATGGATACGGATATCAATCGCTTCCGCGGAAAGATCCTGGGCGGGTTCAACAGAAAGGATGTCTCGGAGTATATCGAAAAGCTCTCCGAAGAGCGGAATGCTCTGCGCAGACGCTGTCGGGAACTTGAGGAACAGACGGCCCAGCTGGCACAGAAGAGCGCTCAGATGCAGCAGCAGTCGGCGCGGCTCCAGGCAGGTGCCGCGGAGCTGCAGGAACGGGCAGAACGGGCGGAGAAGGAGCTCACCTTCCTCAAGGCAAAGCAGGGAGAGGAGCTGGCCGCGGAAAAAGCCCTCCGGGATCAGATGAGGGAGGAAATGGAGAAAACCCTTGCCGCGGAGCGGGAAAACGCCCGTCGAGATGCTGCGGCACAGGTCGCGGCAAAGCTCGATGAGATCGGGACCCTGCTGGACTGCCTGGCCGAGGATTCCGCGCGGGATTCCCAGGACGCACGGGACCGGCTGGAGGCCCTCTGCGAGGGGCTGGATGCCTCCGCTCACGCCACAGAGGAGGCCCGCAGACGGTATCGCGCACTTCGGGAAGAACTGGAGCAGGGTGCCGGTGCCGAGACGGCAGAACCGGACGCCGTGCCATCTGAAGACGCATGTGTTGAGGAATGCGCTTCCGTCGAAGCCTCAGGCGAGGAGACCGAGGAGTTCCCGGCAGAGGATCCCGCACCTGCGCCCGAACAGGTGACAGAAGAGGCGGCCGCTGATCTGGAAACCGCCGCAGAAGACTTTTCCGTACCCGCCGAGCCGGCGGATCCGGAAGAAAATGCGCCTGCCGTCGCTGAGATCCCGGCTGTGGAAGATGAGGCGCGGATCTGGACGGGAGAGATCCCGGCAGAATGAACGATCTGGGCTGGAGCCGGAGTGTCTCCAGCCCCAGTTTTTCCGCGCGGTGCTTCCGATGCCCGGAGACGGGCTGCGGACCGCTTAGCAGAAACTGATGACGCGGTCCGCGTCCCTTCTGCGCCGATACGCTCTTCTTGTATGTTTTTCGTTTTTGAACGATACCGGTGCGGAGCCGCAGCTGGACAGAGTCCCGGTTGCCGGCTCGATTCGATACGAATGGAGGATGCGACATGATACAAAGACCGTTCCCCAGGACAACGCCGGAGGCGGTGGGGATCTCCAGCGGAGACGTACAGCATCTGCTGGACCGTCTCTGCACCCTGCCGGAGGGACAGGAGGTCCATCACTTTATGCTCCTGCGCCACGGAATGGTGGCGGCCGAAGGATCCTTCACGCCTTATCGGCCGGACGCGCCTCATGACCTGTGCTCTGTCTCCAAGGCACTGACAGGCACGGCGGTGGGCTTCGCTGTCCAGGAGGGGCTTCTGGACATGGACGAGCCCATTACGGAGATCCTGCCGGACAAGCTCCCTGAAGAACTGCAGCCGGAAATGAAGCAGGAGACCGTCCGGGTGCTTATGGAGATGGGCGCCGGACAGGCAGCCGGGGACGCCCATGGCGGTATCAAGGGCACGAAGCGTTTGAAATGGACACCCAGACGGCGGCAGAAGGATGACGACGGAGACCTGGCCAAGAAGTTCTTCAATACGCCGATCCTCTATGAGCCCGGCAGCGTCTTCGGCTACAACGGCATGTGTTCCTACCTCCTAGGGCTTGCCGTCACCCGCAGGAGTGGACTGGACCTCATGGAGTATCTGAAGCCCCGCCTTTTCGATCCTCTGGGAATCGAGATGCCCTACGCCGAGCGGGACGGACTGGGGTTCTGTCTGGGGCAGTCCGGCGTCTGCCTTTCCGCGGAGGAACTGGCCGCCATCGGATGGTTCTACATGCAGGACGGGAAGTGGAACGGGGAGCAGCTTCTGGATGCGGACTGGGTCCGTGAAGCCAAGAAGCAGCATCTTCCCACCAAAAGCCAGGTCGGTGACGACTGGAGCCAGGGTTACTGCTGGCAGTTCTGGCGCGGCACGCACAACACCTTCCGGTTCTGCGGTGCCTTCGGACAGATGTGCGTCTGCGTCCCGGATTACGATGCCATCTTCGTGGTGGAGTCCGGCGCCGATGTGGCCCATATGCACGATGTTCTGGACTGTTTCTACGATACCATCCTGGGCCACTTCTCCGGCAGACCGCTGCCCGAGGATCCCAACGCAGCCAAGGCACTGCGCATCCGGTGCGCGAATCTTGGCCTCGCAGAGCCCACAGGGGCGCTCCCGTCCACTGCGTGGATGTACAACGGGCACTGGAGTTTCAAACGGGCGTGTCCCGTGGAGACCGTGAGCCTTGCCTGCGAGGGCGACGAGGCCCGTGTGAAACTGTCGCTCCGGTCCGGAACAACACTCAGTCTCCGCGCGGGGTTCCGAGCCCCGGCGGTGGGGCTTCTCTATCCTGCCCGCGAGGACGGAAAACCCGGCGAGTGGTCCGCCACCGCCTGGTTTGAGGACAACAATGACCTGCACCTCCGTGCCAGGGCGATCTACAGTTACGGCAGGATGGACCTCCGGTTCCGGCTGGAGGGCGAGACGCTCCTCATGGAACTCAACTGCCGCCGCATGGATGTGGAGAGCAAAGATACCGTCTTCAAGTCTGTGTAACGAACGCTTCTGCTGAAGATCGGAGAGAGAAAGAGAATGGTAATCATTGTCTGTGTGAAGCAGGTTCCGGGTACGTCCAGCGTCGAGGTGGATCCGGAGACCGGCGTTCTGAAGCGTGACGGGACCAGCGCCAAGCTGAACCCGTACGATCTGTTTGCACTGGAGACTGCGTTCCGTCTCAAGGAGACGACGGGGGATACCACCGTCAAGACGATCTCCATGGGACCGGGGCAGGCGGTCTCCTCTCTGCGGGAGACCGTCTATATGGGCGCGGACGAGGCATATCTCATCAGCGACCGCGTCTTCGCCGGGTCGGACGTCCAGGCTACCAGTTACGCCCTCAAGAGCGGGATCGGGATGCTCGGGCCGTACGATCTCATCCTGTGCGGCAAACAGACGACGGACGGCGACACTGCGCAGGTCGGCCCTGAACTGGCCGAAAAGCTGGGCATCGAGCACGCCGCGAACGTGATCTCCATCGACGGGATCGACCGGGAGAGCGTGACGGTGACCCTTCGACTGGACCGGGTGCTTCAGACCCAGAAGATGAAGCTGCCCTGCCTGCTGACCATCGAAAAAGATGCGTGCACGCCAAGACTGCCGTCCTTCCGGAAAAAGCTCGAGATGGGCGAGGACTTCGTGACCGTGTTCACTGCGGCGGATCTCAAGGACCTGGACCCGACCAGGTGCGGCCTCAAGGGGTCGCCGACCCAGGTGGAGCGGATCTTCCCGCCGGAATCCGGCGGTGACAGGGAGATCGTCGAGGGCAGCGGCGAAGAGCTCACGGACAGGCTGTATGAGCTCCTCGCCTCCGGAAAATACCTGTGAGGTGCGGCATGGGACTTGTGATCCATCATGAAAAGATCGGCGCGGCGGAGGCGGAACAGCTTGTGAAGCTGTGTCCCTTCGGCGCGATCACCGGACAGAACGGCACGATATCCATCGGGCCGGGCTGCAGGATGTGCAGACTCTGCGTCAAGAACGGACCGAAGGGAGCCGTGACGTTTGAGGAGGAGTCTGTGCCCGCATTCCGAAAAGAGGACTGGAAAGGCGTTGCCGTCTTTGCCGAACAGCACGGCGGGACGGTGCATCCGGTGTCCCTGGAGCTGTTGGGAAAGGCACGGGAGCTGGCGGCGGTGACGGGGGATCCCGTTCTGGTCGTCCTGATCGGGTCCGGCCTGGAGGGGGCGGCGCAGGAGATCCTGGAGTACGGCGCCGACCGGGTATACGTTTACGACCATCCCGCTTTGCGCGACTTTGTCGTCTCTCCCTACGCGAACATGTTCACGGATTTTATCCGCAGAGTGAAGCCGTCTTCGATCCTCGTCGGTGCGACAGCCTTGGGACGCTCTCTGGCGCCGAAGGTGGCGGCCCGCGTCCGCGCGGGTCTCACCGCGGACTGCACGATGCTGGAGATGCGGGAAAACAGCGACCTCGTCCAGATCCGTCCCGCGTTCGGCGGGAACATCATGGCGCAGATCGTCACTCCCAGGACGCGTCCGCAGTTCTGTACGGTCCGGTACAAGATTTTCTCCGCCCCTGAGCGGAGCGCTCCCCACGGCGAGATCCTGCATATGGAAGTCACCGAAGAGATGACGGCCGGAGGCACACAGATCCTGAAGGTCGTGGGGATGCCGGAGGAGACGGACATCTCGGACGCCGAGGTCATCGTGGCGGTGGGGCGCGGGGTGCGGTCTAGGGAGGATCTGGAGCTCGCCTCCCGGCTGGCGGCCCGTCTCGGCGCGCAGCTAGCATGCACCCGTCCAATGGTCGAGGCAGGCTGGTTCGACCCCAGACGGCAGATCGGGCTCTCCGGCAGAACGGTGAAGCCGAAGCTGATCGTTACCCTGGGGATCTCCGGCTCGGTCCAGTTCGCGGCCGGCATGCGCGGCTCCGAGCGGATCGTTGCGGTCAACAGCGACCGGAACGCCCCCATCTTCGGGATCGCGCATCACGGGTTCGTGGGCGATCTCTATGAGATCGTGCCGATGCTGCTGAAAAGAGCGGAGGAGGGCGGCAATGTATAAGAAGATCGACAGCGCCGACGTGGCGTTTTTCAGGAGCATCGCGGATCCGGAACGGGTCCTTGCCGCCGGCGAGATCGCCGAGGACTACAGTCATGACGAACTGGGCGGCGTCCGTCACGCGCCGGATGTTTTGATCCGTGTGAAGTCCACGGAGGAGGTCTCCGCAATCATGCGCTACTGCAGCGAGCATCTGCTGCCTGTGGTGACGCGGGGGAGCGGAACGGGCCTCGTCGGCGCGGCCGTGGCGCTGGAAGGCGGCGTCATGATCGAGACGCTGGGGATGAACCGGATCCTAGAACTGGACGAGGAGAATCTCACGGTGACGGTGCAGCCCGGTGTTCTGCTCATGGATCTTGCCGCGTTCGCGGAGAGCCACGATTTTCTCTATCCGCCGGATCCCGGTGAAAAGTCCGCCACCATTGGAGGAAACATCAGCACCAATGCGGGCGGCATGCGTGCCGTAAAATACGGCGTCACCCGGGACTATGTGAGGGGGCTCACGGTCGTCCTGCCGGACGGGAGCGTGGAAAAACTCGGCGGCAAGATCGTGAAGAACAGCACCGGCTACAGCCTTCTGAATCTGATGATCGGGTCCGAAGGCACACTGGGCGTCATCACGGAGGCGATCCTGAAGCTGGTCCCGCTGCCGAAGATCACGGAGAGCCTCCTGGTCCCGTTCCCCTCGGTAAGCGACGGGATCCGGACGGTGCCGGTCATCATCCGCAGCAAGGCGTCGCTCACGGCCATCGAGTTCTTTGAGCGGGAGACGATCCTGTTCGCGGAGGAGTATCTGGGCAAGAAGTTCCCGGATACCCGGTACCCGGCCTACCTGCTTCTGACGGTGGACGGGAGCGACCGGGGCGTCGTCGACCGGGAAATGGAGTCGGTGGCGAAACTCTGCATGGAGCAGGGAGCCGCGGACGCGTATCTCGTGGACACGGACGAGCGGAAAGAATCCGTTTGGAAGGCCCGGGGCGCTTTCCTGGAGGCCATCAAGGCGTCCACCACGGAGATGGATGAATGCGACGTGGTCGTGCCTCGAAGCAAAGTCGCCGAGTTCATCGGCTATACCCATGAGATCGCCCGGGAGCTGCAGGTTCGTATCCCAAGCTTCGGACATGCCGGGGACGGGAACCTCCACGTGTATATCTGCCGTGACGGCCTCTCTGCCGACGACTGGGAGGAGCGGCTCGAAAAGGCGTTCGAGATGATGTACGCCCGGGCGGACGAGCTCAACGGCCTCGTTTCCGGAGAACACGGGATCGGCTATGCGAAAAAACGCTACCTGCTGGAGACCTGCGGCGAGAAGCAGGTGGAGCTCATGAGAGGCATCAAGCGGGCGTTCGATCCCAACGGGATCCTCAATCCCGGAAAGCTCTTCTGATCGAAGAACCAATAAAATGAAAACGGGAGGGACCGGATCCCTCCCGTTTCATATGTCTCTTTAAAAAGCGTTCAGCCCTTGAAGTCCAGAGCAGCCCGAGTCATGGCCAGATAGTTCTCATACGGCACGTACTCCGGGATGCTGTTGCCGCTTCCCAGGGCGTAGCCGCCTCTCTCCCAGGTCTGCTCCAGCAGCTTTCTCGCGCGGTCATAAACTTCCTCTGGAGTACGGGTCACCAGGTAGTTCATGTCGATGCCGCCGAGTACCGCCATATGCCCGCGGAGCATGGGATAGGCCTCCTCGACGGGAATGATGTTGTCCTCGTAGGAGTGGCGGGCGTCGAACTGCAGATCGACGATGTCGTCGATGATCTCACCGAAGTAGCCGCAGGAGTGCAGCATGCAGGGCTTTCCGGCTCTGTGGGCGATCTCCACGATCTTCCTGTGCCAGGGGAACACGTACCTCCGCATGGCATCCGGGCTCAGAAATGTCTGGGTGTTGAAGCCCCAGTCGTCGTTGGAGCAGAGGAAACCGATCTCCTCCAGTTCGGCCAGTTCCTCATAATACCAGACCAGCCGCTCCCCGACACGGTCGAAGATCTCACCCGTGAGCTCCGGCTCGTCCTCCAGGAGGATACAGAGATTCTCATAGCCCACCAGATCGATGACGTTTTCCAGGACTCCGCCAGGCCCCATGAGCATGAGTTTCATGCCCTCCGGGAGATACTGCCCGATCCCGTCGAACCGGCCGTCGCCGCACTTTCTGGGATCCGGCCAGCGGAATCTCTCATAGGACTCCTCATCGCAGATCAGCGCCTGCCCGTTGAGGGAGAGAGTGGATTTGCTCACCCGTCCGACCGGACGGAACCGGAATTCGGAGGCGTGGCAGGTGGCGTAGTCGTACCCCGCTGCGGCCATGGCGTCGATGGTGAGCCGCAGCTCCCCGCGGGGACCCGGCTCCGGGACATCGTGTCCGGCGAGACGCCGGTAGAACGTGGGATTGAGGAAGAGTTCAAAGAGCGTCGCGCGGGAGGGACGTTCGCGCCGCAGTACGCGCAGGATGCCGTTTTCAAAGTCCGGAGTACGTGAATCCATGGGCCATCCTCCTTCTTCGTTTCCGGGGATGACTTCACTCCGTGGCACGGTATTTGACTTTCAGGTCATAGCTCATGCGGAAGTCGATGGCATGGGGCGGGGGACAGAGCTCCCGTGCCTCCTCCATGAGCGCCTCCAGCTGGTCAGGCGCGGGTTCCGTGATCCCGCGGCGTGCGGCGAGGAGTTTTGCCTGATACTCGAACCACAGATCCGTGAGGCTGGTCTCGCCTTCCCGGATGGCGGCATACTCCCGGCCGAAGACCTGCTGGAGGAAGTCCAGTTTTCCGAGCCGTACGGCGCACAGTGCGGCCCGCAGAACGACCCTGTCTGCTGTACGGATCTCCTCCGGAAGAGTCTCGAAGAGAGCCCAGGCCTTTTCGTACCGCTCCGAACTGTTGAGCCAGCCCATGTACTCCGCCGCGAAGGAGAAGTCCTTTCTGGCAAAGGAGAGCCGGAACAGCTCGTCGTAATACGCTTCGGCGGCGTCCTCGTTTTTGCGCAGATGTTCCAGAACGGCCAGGTTCCGCAACGCCCATACGTTGGGGCACAGCGCCTGGGACTCCTTCCATGCGGCTTCGGCAAGGGCCTCGTACCGGTCCTTCTCAGGCCAGCGCATGGCCTCGGTGGCCACGTGGGCGGTGTCCCAGAACTCGAAGAGCATGTTGCCGTAGTGGAGAAGGCTGTACCAGGTGCGGCCTCCGGGAAGCTTCAGACTCTCCTCCAGCATGGCCAGCCAGTTGGGCGAGACCATCCAGGAAGCCGGGACCTCGTCGGGATCCGCGGGGGGCAGAACGCCGGCGGTCATCAGCCGGTACCAGGGATACTGCTCGGGACCGATGGAACCGGCAGGGAAGCAGAGAGAAGCGGGGAGAAGAGGCTCGTCCGCCCTTGCGCGGCGAAGATTCTCCAGAGCGCCCCAGCCGCTTGCGGCGTGGACGACGGTGTCTGCCGGCACCGCAAGATCCGCATCCGCAGCGAAGCGCTCATCCATGGTGAAGAGCGTCTCTTCGGAGATGAGCTCGTCCACACGCTGGCCGAGCACCTCGTTCGCCGCCTGCAGCTCCACGCCGTGGACCGAAACGGGATCCAGTTTCGTGCCGCCGTAGCACTGGGTCCACTCCAAAGTCTGACCGGAGGGGAAAGGTTTGTCGTGGAGCTGGCTGCGGGCAAAGCCCGCCTGGATCTCGATATACCGGCCCTTGTCCCCTTCGGAGAGGAACTCCTGCCATCGCTCGCCGGCCCGATGATTGCCCCAGCAGAACATTTTGTGATATACGAGAGGTGCGGTGGAGCGGTCGTAGAAGGTGTAGCCCTCCTTGTTCACGCCCCCTTCCCAGGTTGAACGCACGCCCTCCTCGGGCTGGAAGAAATAGTCGAAGCTGCGTGAGGCGTTGGAGGGATAGGAGAGATCCCCAGGCATGACGGAGAGATAGGGGAGCTTCTCATAGGTGAGGCCCTCCGCGCCGCAGACCACGACCACCCATTCGGAGGAGGAGAGCACCCGCGTGCCGCCGTCCTCCGGGATGGCGATGTTCGTCCACCAGTAGGTGGTGGTATCCGGACCGGGGTTGTGGACCCGGATGTGGGAATAGAGCTGCCGGGAACCCTGGGGGAGGTGGAAGTCCGCCTGCCAGACACACTCCTTGGCGCGCTCGAACTCATAGATCCGCAGGAACTCCTCGCCGTCTGTGCCCTTGAGGACCGCCGCCCAGACGTTGTCGCAGGTGAAGTACGTGTGGCCGATGTTGCCGAAGTTCCACTCGATGCCTCCGGAGAGCCAGGCGTTGCGGATGGCCAGATTCCCGGGCTGCAGGACGGGGTTCGACATGAGCAGCTCCCGTCCCTGCTCCTTGTCGAAGAGGGACCAGAGACGCCCGCCGTATTCGGGGACGAAGACGGCCTTGAGATACTCGTTCTCCAGCACCACGGTCTTCAGTTCCACCATGGTGCGGTGTCTGGAGTACCGGTCCTGCATCCGGTAGGGAAGGGTCCGCGGGGCGTTTCCCAGATGCTCGGCCACCCGGTCCGGGAATTCTCCCCGGGTCGTGAACACGTTGAATCCGGATTCCCGGCGGAACCGGGGCAGAGGATTGACGCCGCCGACGGGGGCGCCGGGGATGGTCATGACGTCGATGCGCACAGACACGAAAGTTCCCACCTTTGATTTCGATTCAGATCGGGATGACCCGACGCGTCCATGATAGCACGGAAGACCACGGGGCGCAAGAGCAAAAGAGCACTTGCAATCCCGCCGCAAACCGGTATAATCAAAGGCAGAGAATCCCAACCGATGAAAGGAGTCAACCACTATGAAACTCGGATTTGTTACGGCGATCCTCGCGGACTGCGGCTTCGAGGAGATGATCGACACCGCCTCCCGTCTGGGCTACAAATGCGTGGAGGTGGCCTGCTGGCCGGCCGGCAAGGCGGAGCGCCGGTATGCGGGCGTGAGCCACATCGACGTGGAAGGCCTCACCGATGAGAAGGCGGCGTACATCCTGGACTACTGCGCAAAAAAGGGCGTGGAGATCTCGTCCCTCGCCTACTATCCCAACTATCTGGACGGGGACGCCGCCAAGGCGAAGGCGTGCATCGAGCATTTCAAAAAGGTGATCGCCGCCTCGGCGAAGCTCGGCGTGGGAATGGTCACCACTTTCATCGGCCGGGACCAGAACAAGACCGTGGAGGAGAATCTGGAACTCGTGAAGCAGGTCTGGCCACCCCTTCTGAAACTGGCTGCCGACAACGGCGTCAGAATCGCGATCGAAAACTGCCCCATGCTCTTCGGCCCGGACCAGTGGCCCGGCGGACAGAACCTCATGACGAGCCCCGACAACTGGAAGAAGGTCTTTGAGATCCTTCCCGATGCGAACCTTGGCATCAACTACGATCCCAGCCACTTCCTCTGGCAGATGATCGATCCCGTCAAGCCCGTCTATCAGTTCGGCGACAAGATCTTCCACGTCCATTTCAAGGATATCCGCGTCTACAGGGAGAGGCTCGATCAGGTAGGCATCACCGCGTATCCGCTGGACTACATGGCCCCAAAACTTCCGGGCCTGGGCGATATGGACTGGGCCGCCTTCGTCTCCGCTCTGAACGATGTCGGCTACGACGGCTACGCCTGCGTGGAGGTGGAGGACCGGGCGTTTGAAGGCAGTGCGGAGAAGATCCTCCAGTCCCTGGAGCTCTCCAAGCGCTATCTGGAGCAGTTCGTCATATGAGCAGAACGTCGGAGCATACGCTCTGGTACGGCGCACCGGCAAAATACTGGGATGCGGCGCTCCCCCTGGGGAACGGCCGCATCGGCGCCATGGTCTTCGGGGATCCCTCCGGTGAGAAGATCTCCCTCAACGAGGACACCCTCTGGACAGGGCGCCCCTGCCACTGGCCCCTCCATGGTCCCGCAGACACCTGGGAGAAGGCGAAGCGTCTCACCCGTGAGGGGAGATACCGCGAGGCGGCGAGCCTTCTGGAGCGGGACTACACTGCGCCCCCTACGGAGAACTATCTGCCCCTGGGAGATCTCCTTCTGGACTTCGGCGACACGGAAGCACGCGCCTACCGCAGACGGCTGGAACTGGACCGGGGCGTCCATACAGTGGAATTCACAGACGGGGAAGCCGTCTTCCGGCGGGAGGCTTTCGTCTCCCATCCGGATGAGGTGCTCGTTCTGCGTCTGACTTCGTCGGAACCGGGGCGGATCACCTGCAGCGTCCGTATGGACTCGCAGCTGCGTCACACCGTCGAGGCCTCCGGACGTGAGATCCGCCTGAACGGCATCTGCCCCGTAAAGACCATCGAGCGGGGACTGGGTCAGGAAAAAGCGGAACTCGTTTATCCGGAAGTTCCGGATCAGCAGGGGATGCGTTTTTCCGCGCTCCTGCGCGTTTTGACGGTCGGAGGCGAGGTCCTTGCCGCAAACGGCGCTCTCTCCGTCCGGGGTGCGGACGAGGCCGTCCTGATCCTGGGGACACGGACAAGTTTCCGGGACTGGAAGAGTGCGCCGGACGCGCCCTGTGAGGCGCCCTGCCGCAGGGATGTGGAGAAGGCGGCGGCAAAGAGTTATGATGCGCTCCTCACCGCCCACACGGAGGATCACGCCGTCCTCTACGACCGCTGCAGTCTCACTCTCGGCGGCGGCACGGAGGGGGACCTTCCCACGGACGAGCGGCTCGCCCGTCACGCCGCGGGCGGGGAGGATCCGGCTCTCTACGCGCTGCTGTTCCACTTCGGACGGTATCTCACCATCGCGGGATCCCGCGGGGGGACCCAGGCCACGAACCTCCAGGGGATATGGAATCCCCATGTGACGCCGCCCTGGAACAGCAACTACACCATCAACATCAATACCGAGATGAACTACTGGCCAACGGATGCCGCAGCGCTTCCCGAGTGCTTCGAGCCCCTCACGAGACTCGTGCGCGAGCTGCGGGAAAGCGGCCGTCGGACCGCCCGGGAGTATTACGGCGCTCCCGGTGCCTGCGCCCATCACAACACGGATCTGTGGCGTCTCTCCACTCCGGTGGGGAACGGCATGCCGGGCTGCTGCGTCTGGGCTTCCTGGCCCATGTCTCTGGGCTGGCTCTCCCGGAACCTGGGGGATCACTGGGCTTATACCGGGGACCTGGTTTTTCTGCGGGAGGAGCTCTATCCGCTTCTCCGGGACTGCGCGGAGTTTTATGAGGCCATGCTGGATGAGGACGGGGAAGGAAAGCTCGTGTTCTGTCCCTCCACTTCTCCCGAAAACCAGCACCGCATGCCGGACGGCGGACCCGTCTGTCCTGTGGGAGAGACAACGGCCATGACCATGGCAATCGTACGGGACGTGTTCCGCAGTCTTCTTGCGGCCTCGGAGATCCTGAAGGTCCGGGATGAGGTCGGGGAACGTGCGGAGGAGATGCTGCCGCGACTCCGGGGATACGAACTTACGAAGACCGGGGCAATCGCGGAGTGGCAGCCCGCGGAATTCGAACCCGAGGATCCGCATCACCGGCACATCAGCCATCTTTACGGCATGCACCCAGCCAGAGAGATCCTCCCCGGGACTCCCATGGCGGAAGCCGTGCGGAGGACTCTGGAGGAACGGGGAGACGACGGCACGGGCTGGAGCCTCAGCTGGAAGATCAACCAGTGGGCGCGCCTTCGGGACGGCGACCACGCGAAGAAGCTCCTGGACCTTCAGCTGCGGCCCATCCCCGCCGACAAGGGCGCCGCTGTGGCCCTTCAAGGCGGCGGCTCCTACCCAAACCTCTTTGACGCCCACCCTCCCTTCCAGATCGACGGGAATTACGGTGTCTGCGCCGGCATCGCCGAGATGCTCCTGCAGAACGGTCCGGATGGTCCGGTCCTTCTGCCTGCACTGCCATCCGACTGGAAGAACGGCGCCGTCCGGGGCCTTCGCGCCTGGGGCGGGAAGACCGTGGACCTCGTCTGGAAGGACGGAAAGCTCACGGAGAGCAGGATCTGCGGAGATTGACGCGTTCCGGTCCTGAATGCGAAAAGGGGGCGTCCTGCTGTGGGATATGATATGTCTGCGGCGCTCGACCGCAACATCCGTTTCATGACGGATCCGGATGCCCGCGGCGTGCTGATCCGCGCCTTTGAATTCGGCGCGGATGACGTACCGACGGTGGAACTGGACAGTTTTTCCATTCCAAAGGATATCCTCGCGTATTGCGATCAATTGATCACGTGGCTTCTGCGGTTCCGGGAAGCGCACGCATATCTCAACGATGACTGGATGCCGGTCCTCAGGCCGCGGATGGGGATCGCGGAGTTCTCCAGTTTTCTCGGCGGAGAGGTAAAATACGGCGGCAACACGAGTTACCACATCCATCCTCTCAACGATATCTCCGACTGGCGGTCTCTCCGGCTGGACCGCGGACAGCCCCACTACGCGGCGCTTCTTGATGGAATGGCATACCTCAAGGAAAAGGGGAAGGAGTATGGCTTCTTTTCCTCTCTGCGCGGCTTGTACGGACCGATGGACATCGCAAACGCGGTGCGCGGCAACGACCTGTTCTATGACTTTTACGACGATCCAGAGGAGACGAAGGCTTTTCTGGACCTGTGTGCGGAAGCGGCATCGTGGAATCATGAGAACCAGCGCCCTCTGGCGACCGATGTGATGGGCGGTGTGATCGCCGGGATGGACGTCTGGATGCCGGGAAATGCGATCGGACACATCTCCGAGGACGCCACCTGCCTCTGCTCGCCGGATTCGTATCTGGAATTCGGGCTGCCTTTCACGGAGAAGCTCGTAGATCGGTACGATTTCGCGGTGCTGCATGTCCATTCCATCGGACGGAAGCTGATCCCGCTTTTCCGACGCATGGAGAAGATCCGCGTCTTCCAGCTGTCTGGGGATCCCAATCAGCCGTCGTCAATCGAGACGTACCGGGAATATGCCGATACGCTCGAAGGGACGACCGTGATCGTTGATATGACGGCGCAGGAATTCCGGGAGAATCTCGATTTCCTGAAGGGGCGCAGGACCATCGTCCACCTGCTCGGTTCGTCGAAGCAGGACGCTTTGGAGGTCGTCGAAACTGTCCGCGGGACCGATATGACAGCGGCTGTGCCTTCTGGATCCTGCGGCGGTGCGGCCAACAGAGAATGACAGCACGATCGTTCCGGGACGAAAAATGGATAGACTCCGTTTTTTCGATATGGTATACTTTTCTTATCCTGATTCGGGGGTGCGCAAATGAATGCTGCCGAGTTGTCCGCGAAGCTGAAGGAGACCGTCTCCTTCGTGATCCGAGGAAAGGACGACGTGATCGAGAAGTGCGTGCTGTGCGTGCTGGCAGGCGGACATATCCTGCTGGAGGACGTGCCCGGCACAGGAAAGACCACGCTGGTCCGTGCCCTTGCAAAGGGATTGGACCTGCCCTTCGCACGCATTCAGTTCACCCCGGACCTGCTTCCCTCGGATCTCACGGGCGTGAACTTCTTTGACCAGGAGAGCCGGAAATTCGTGTTCCGGCCTGGCCCGGTATTCACCAGCATCCTCCTTGCCGATGAGATCAACCGGGCGACTCCCCGCACCCAGGCGGGACTCCTGGAGTGCATGGAGGAACGCCGTGTCACCGTGGACGGACAGACGAGGGAACTGCCGAAGCCGTTCCTCGTGGCAGCGACCCAGAACCCTGTGGAGATCCAGGGGACGTTCCCCCTGCCGGAGGCCCAGCTAGACCGGTTCTTCATGCGCCTCTCCGTGGGCTATCCCGACGCTTCCAGCGAGAGGGAGATGCTTTCCCGGCATCGGGAGAACGACCCTCTGGAGCGGATCGTTCCCGTGGCTGGCGCCGCAGACGTGCTCGCCGCCCAGAAAGAGGTCCGGGCAGTGCATCTTGAGGAGAGCCTGGAGGATTATATCCTCCGTCTCACCGCCGCCACCCGGATCCATGACAGGGTGCGGCTCGGCGTGAGTCCCCGGGGCAGCATTGCCCTCATGAGGGCCGCCCAGGCAAAAGCAGCCGTCTCAGGAAGGGATTGGGTGATCCCGGAGGACGTGAAGGCTGTGGCGCCGGACGTCCTCTGCCACCGGATCCTCTGCCGCGGCGCCGCCCACGATCAGCGCGAGACCGCGCGGGATATCGTTCGGAAGCTCCTGGACAGCGTTTCAGCGCCCCCGGTCCGGTGACGCGATGGAATTCCTGTACGGGCTGCTCCTGATCCTGGGCCTTGTGCTCCTGCAGCGCATTCTGTATGAGAAGCTGGCTTTCCGCCGTTTCCAGTATCGCTGCGAGTTCAGTGCCAAAGAGGCCGTGGAGGGAGAGGAGATCTCCCTTGTGGAGACCGTGACGAATGCGAAAGCCATGCCGCTGCCCTGGCTGCGGTCGGAGCTCGTCACATCCCGGTGGCTCGATTACGCCGGGAGCCAGTCCCTTGTGACCGATGACACCCGTTTCGTAACGAGTTTCTTCTCCATCTGGGGCAACCGCCGCACCACCCGCAGCTGGAAGGTCCGTTGCCTCAAGCGGGGCGTTTTTCCGGTGGAAAAGTGCGTTCTGCTCACAACGGATCTGGTGGGTCTCATGAGCACCGCCTATCCCGCCGTGACGGACGCGGAGCTTCTGGTCCTTCCAAAGCCCGCAGAGCTCACGGAGGCCCTTTCCAGCGCCAGGACCCTCTCCGGGGAGGTGCTGGTACGGCGTCATTATCTGGAGGATCCCTTCGCCGTGGCCGGCGTGCGGGAGCGTACCGAGCGTGATCCCCTCAACCGGATCCACTGGCCCGCTACTGCCAGATACGGCAAGCTCATGGTCCACAACGAACTGTGCACCTCGGACCAGAATCTTCTGGTCCTTCTGAACGTACAGTCGCGTCCCGCCGACGCTGTGGATGTGGACGACCCTGACCGGGTGGAGGACTGCATCCGAGTCGCCGCCGGCTATCTGGAGGATACCCTTCGCACGGGGATCCCAGTCCGTCTGGCCGCAAACGCCCCCTCCGAGGGGGGCTATGTGGTGACGGAAGAGTTCGCCGGACGGGAACACGTGCTCGATCTCATGCGGCTTCTCGCCCGTCTTCCAATGCGCGTGGAGGAGCCTTTTCCGGTCCTCCTGGACGCCGTGGAGGAAGGCCTGACCGCCAGCGATATCGTCGTCGTCACTTCCTATCTCAACGAGCGGATGTACGAATTTGCCCGCAGGATGGGAGAGATGGGCGTGCGCGTGAAGCTGGTATGCGCCGTGGCAATGGATCCCTCGGGGATCCCCGAGGACTGCGACGTGCTGCTGCTCCGGGAAGGAGGCGCGGCATGAGAGAGAAGACGCCTTTTCTCCGCGGATTCCTCCGGGTGATCTCCGCCGCCTCCATCCTTGCCCTCTCTTATGCACTCTGGGCGGTGGTCACCGCCGCGGGGCTGAAAAACCCCGGGCTCAACGTGGAATGGCCCCTCACCGCTCTTGTGGTCGCCGCGGGCGTTCTTGGGCTGGGCACCGCGTCCCTTACGATGGCGGTCCGGCTCAAGCCGTGGATCCGGGACGTGCTTCTCTGGGCCCTCTGCGCAGCCGCGTCGGCCGGGGCGGTGCTCCTTACCCTTCGGTGTTATCCGCAGATCCGCATCACGGGATGGATCTGCGCCGGGATATTCTGCGCTCTGAGCTGGCGCCTGGGAGTTTTCTTCTATAAGCGGCAGCCCGGTATCTTCTGGCTTCTGGGCGGGGGAGGAGTGCAGCTGTTCTGCTTCCTGATTCTGCGCCTGGGCGAAGTGGGAAGAAATTTCCCCTCCACAGGGTTCGTCTGGACCTTTTTCGCCGCTGCGGTCTGCGTCACAGCGGGAGCCAACTATGAGAACATCGACGGCCACATGCGGCGCCGGGGGCATAGCACCGCCCGGCTGCCGGAAGCCATCCGTAAGAACAACCTGATCCTCATCGGGATCCTCTTTGTCCTGGCGGCCCTGCTCATGCTCCTTCGCCGCCCGCTGGGAGAGGCCCTCCGGGCAGTCCTCAGATGGATTATCGTGGCCGTGCTGTGGGTCTTCTCCATGATCGCGTCCCTTTTTGGCGGCCGCAGCGAGGGCGGGTTCAACTACGGCTCCGCGCCGCAGGATCAGGGGATCGGCGAGAGCGGGGACGAGAATGGCGAACTCTTCCGATGGATCGTCTTCGGCGTTCTCACAGCCGCCATCATCGTTTTCAGCGCAAAGCCGCTGGCGAGGTATGTCCGGGACCGGATCCGCGCTCTGGTGGCTGCCGTCCGCAGGTGGCTGGCGAAACTGTTCCGTCTGGGTCCCAGAAGGACGGAGAGCACGGACTATGTGGACGTGACGGAGACGGTGGGGGTCTTTGTCCCCGAGAAACAGGCGGAAAAGAAAAGTACCGCTGTCCGAGCCTGGAGGAGACGGTTCCGAGAGAACCGCCGCACTGCTCCCGGACGCGCCAGGTTCTGTGCCGACTGGAATCTTCTTCGGGAGGGCGCCGCCCTTGCCGGAGTGCAGACGTTGCCCGGGGATGCCCCTTCCGAAACGGCGGCCCGCGCCCAGTCGGTCCTGCCCAGGACCCGGATAGTGCCCCTGTCCCTGGAGACGGATCGGATCTGTTACTCCGGCCGGGACGGGGATGCAGACGCGGAGGAACTGGAACAGATCCTCACACAACTGGAAAAAGACCTCAAATAGAGGCGAGAATACGGGAGGTACGATATGGATCGATACGCATGGAAGGCACGGGTTCTGCCGGGAAAACTGGAGGAGTACAAGCGCCGTCACGCGGCCATCTGGCCGGAGATGGTGGAAGTGCTCAAACGCGCCGGAATCTCCAATTACAGTATCTGGAACACAGGGGACGAGCTCTTCGGGTATTATGAGTGCGAGAACAGGGATGAGGCCGCCCGCATCCAGGCGGAGAGCCCGGTTGTGGACAGATGGAACGAGTATATGAAAGACGTCATGGTCATGGAGATGGATCCCGTCACCGGCGCCCAGCCGCTGATGGAGGAAGCCTGGTATCTGGAATAGGAGGATAAGATGAACGAGACGCAGATCCTGAAGGGATACGAATATGCGAAAGAGGCCTACGCCGCCGCCGGCGTCGACGTGGACGCGGCCATTGCGAGAGCCGACGCCGTCCCCGTCTCCATGCACAACTGGCAGGGAGACGACGTCATAGGATTTGACGGTGTGGGCGAGCTTA
>JAEEGL016080637.1_pt1 | contig 34664 bp, 27 predicted proteins | sample 9134231 | NCBI WGS metagenome assembly JAEEGL01 (sample SAMN16246548, study PRJNA631951) | gut metagenome | biome: gut microbiome; feature: rumen; material: fiber-attached | host: Bos | place: Iran: Karaj | collected 2018-10
CAGTGCATCCAGGAGCTCCTGCTGGAGAGCCACAAGGTGAAGCTCAACGGCATCGGCACGTTCTATCTCCGCGCCAAGGGCACGGGCGTGATCAAGGCCGAAGACCTGAACTATGCCGACACCGACTTCGTGCTGGGCTTCACCCCCGAGCGCAGCCACGACTCGAAGTACGTGGGCCCCGTGCTCACCCGCAGGGCCATGCGCATGGGCATTGAGCAGCTGAATCTGCAGGGAGAGCCCAGCAACAGCGGCAGCAACAGCGGCACTGGCGACAACACGGGCGGCGACAACACTGGTGGCGACGGCGGCAACAGCGGTGACCCCGTGGAGGAGAGACCGTAAGGAACAGACCCCTCCCCTGCCTCCCCTGTAGGGGAGGGGTGGTTAGTTAACTTCTAACTCCTTTCAACTTCTAATTCTTAATTTCTAATTCTTAAATCCTAGCCCTAATAACTTCAAGCCCTCCCCCTTTAGGGGGAGCATGGAGGGGGTCTTTTATTCCTATGAGTAAGATGGCATGGAAAAAGATTATCGACATCGTGATTACGATTCTCACGGCAATAGCTACGACGCTTACAGCTACCTCCTGTATGGGGCATGGGCCGCTGTTCTAGCAATGGTCAGCCTTTCGGGCTTTTAAGCAAATGATTTAGCAACGTATCATAGCAGCACCCCCGGTAATACTTTCAGGTATACCGGGGGTGTCTTTTTGGTGTGAAATCTTCGGAAACCCGCATAAAACTGCGTAAAGGCGAAGATTTCGACTTTTCGACATTCGACATTTAGGTTTTTTTTTCGATGTTTTCACAAAATGATGAAAAGATGATTCTATTTGCAGTCCTTTAGTCGTTCTGCCACGGCCATCACGTTGGCAGGGGGACGCTGGTGGAGCAGTTCCTGCTTCATGAAGTCCATGTAGGGGGCCACATGGGCGAAAAACTGGCGGTAGTCCTGGCAGAGGTAGTTCTGCGGGGGCTGGTCGCCGGTGCTGAAACGGTCCTTGGGACAGCCGCCGTTGCAGGCAAAGAGCCACTGGCACGCGAGACACTTGGAGGAAAGGGCGGAGCGCTTGGACTGGCCGAACAGCTGCTGGCGCTCGCTGTACATCATCGACGTAATGGTGGCAGAGTGGATGTTGCCCAGACGGTAGTCGGGAAACACGAAGTGGTCGCAGGAGTAGACATCGCCGCACGCCTCGATGACGGCTGCGTGGCCGCAGGTCTCGCCCATGCTGCACAGGCTGGCCTCCACACCTGCCCAGCGGGCCAGTGTGGCGTCGAAGAGCTGCACGTAGACCTGTCCCACGTCGTGGCGTACCCACTCGTCGAAGATGACGCAGCAGAACCGCGCGTACTGCCCAGGGCGCACGGAGTAGGGTGCCAATGGTGCCACCTCGGCAGGACTGGCCAGGTGGCGCCCGTCGGCATGGGGCAGCAGACGTTCGACGATGGGAGTGAACTGGATGTACTGGCAGCCGTTGTCCTTATAGAAATGGTAGACGTCGAGCGGATGGTCGGCATTGAGGTTGTTGACCACGCCCATGGCGTTCCACTCCACGCCGTGCTTCTGTAGCAGGTGTATGCCTTGCATGACGCGCTGGAACGAAGGCTGGCCGCCGCTTGCACGGCGGTAGACATCGTGCAGGTGCTGCGGCCCGTCGATGGAGATGCCTATGAGCCAGTTGTTTTCGCGGAAGAACCGGCACCACTCGTCGGTGAGCAGTGTGCCGTTGGTCTGCAGGCAGTTGTCGATGATGCGCCCGCGGGCATACTTGCGTTGCAGTTCGAGCACCCGTTGGTAGAAGCTCAGCGGGCGCATGAGCGGCTCGCCCCCGTGCCAGGTGAAGAGCACCTGCGGCTGGGTCTGTGCCTCGATGTACTGGCGGATGAACTCTTCGAGCGTGTGGTCGCTCATCTGCTGGCTGTCGCAGAGGTGCCGCTTCTCTAAGTAGTAGCAGTAGTGACAGCGCAGATTGCAAAGGCTGCCAGCGGGCTTCGCCATGACGTAGAGCGGTCGGGCGAAGGGAGTGATGGGTGATGAGTGATAAGTGATGAGCTTAGCTTATTACAGTTTCGAGGTGAGGGGACTCCTTACGCCTTTGTAGGAGCGGAGGAATGCCTTGGCAGAGCCGAAGGAGAGGAACATGTCGAGACGAACGGGGATGTGGTTCTGGTCGTCGGTGACGTAGAAGCGGATGAGCTCCTTGTTCTTGCCGTCCTCATGCTCAATGAACGAGAAGACCAGACAGCGGAACTTCTCCTTCGTGCCCTCGATCTTGAAGGTCTCCTTGCCACGGTATTTCAGCCATGAGTTGGCCAGACGCTTGGCGTCGGAGATGGGCAGGGGAATGACATCGCCCTCCTTCATGCCTGCAGCACTGAAGTTGCGCGCCCGGAGGAAGATGCTCATCATGTCGTAGACGCAGTCCTCATACTCCTTCTCCTTCCAGTGCTGCTCGCCGTCGGCATCGATGCGGTGCATCTTCAGATGGCAGTTGTTGCGCGGATAGCTGTACCATATCTCATCGACGTAGTAGCGCTTGCCTTCACGTGCTCCCTTGCGGTGGTAGAGCGGTTCGAGGTCTTCGGAACAGTAGCACAGCAGCGTGTCGCGCATGACGAACATGCCGTCGAGCTTGTCGTTGCCACGGGTGATGAGGCTGGTGCGGAAGGCGGGCTGGCCGTTGTACTTCGACTTGACGGTCGACATGGTGGCGGTGCCCACCTTGAACCACACGAACTTCCAGTTGAAGTGGAGGTCGTAGGCCAGGAACTCGCCGCCCTGGAATGCCTTGTTCTCAATGCCGCACTTGGGTGTTGGGCGTTGGGCGTTGGTTGTTGGTTGTTGAGGGGTGGCAGCCAGTAAGGGGAAAAGGCTAACAGCGATAAGCCAGAAGCCAAAAGCCAGTCTTGTTATGTTCATGATGAATGTTGTTTTGGGATTATTTCCTGATGGGTAGGTTGTTGTTCAGATAGAGGATGCCCTTTTCCTTGGCGCGCTGGGCGTTGCGGTTGCGCAGCTGTTTCTCCTTGTCGGGCTTCTGCTTGGTGATGGCCGCTGGCTTCTGCTGGTAGCGCGGACGGGCATTGACGCGGAAGTCGCGGTTGATGTCCCATTTGGCCTTGCACTCCACGGCCTCATGGAAGTAGTAGACGGGCTCTGCCTGCAGGCCAGCGTCGTAGTCACCCGTGTCCCACTGGCCGTTGTGGTTCCAGTCTTCAAAGGCCCGCAGGAAATAGCGGCCAGGCTTCAGGTAGTAGAACTCGGCGGTGCCGTCCTGGGCCAGCGCCTGACGGCTGACCTTGTCGCTGCCGTCGAGCACCTGCACGATGACGCTGGTTGTGTCGGCCACGCCCCGCATGTTGACAATGAGCGTGCTGAACTCATCTTCGGTGCGTACCTTCAACCCCTGCTTGATGGCGTCGGACGTGCGCCCGTAGATGCTGATGAAAGCACCTGAGTCGACTTCCAGGCGGTACTCAGTGCCAAGCTGCCATTCGGCCTGCAGGGCGTAGGAGCGCGTGGAAACCTGCCGGAACTCGTAGGGTGTCTCAATCCACAGCGTGTCAATCTTGGAGTTAAGGTGTATGGCCGCCGTGTCGCAATGAGCCAGCGGGAAGGGCATGTTGAAATAGATGACCTCGCTGGGAGTGATGGAGCCAGAGGCACTGATGCGCGGCTTCAGCGGCGTGACGGGGGGAATGCTGTCGTAGGGCTGCCCCTTCTTTTTCTTCTTCTCCTGCTCCTTCATCCACTTCTCCAGTTCCCTTTCCTGCTCTTTCAGGCGTTTGGCGTAGGGCACCTTGGCGATGGCTTCGTAGGAGGAGTCGGTGTGCTCCACGAGCATGCCTGCAGAGTCGGTCATGAGGTAGCTGACCATCATGCGCAGCGTGTCCTGATGGACGAGTGCCGTGTCGCGCAGCCAGTAGCACAGGGTGTCGTGGCGGAGCGAGCTTTCGAGGATGAAGGCACTGTCGGCATCGAAGTTCAGACCCGTGATGCGGGGCAGGCTGTCGCAGCCGTAGCTGAAGAAGAACTCGATGCGGTCAGGCTCCTTGCGTTCCGTCTTCACCAGATAGCGGTCGGTCTGGGGGGCCTGGAAGCAAAGCAGGGTCACGTCGTCGGGCAGGAAGTGGGTGTAGCCAACCCGCAGGATGTTGTCGATGTGGAGGGTATCGCGCCACACGGTGTCCTGGCGCACGTCGGGCTTCGCTGAGGGGGTGATGATGTCTGTGAGGAAGCCGATGGTTTCGCTCTTCTGACCGTAGACAAAGTCGCCGTCGGCATCCTGCAGGGCAAAGGCACGGTAGCGTCCCGGAGCCACTCCCTTCACGGCAAAGCGGCCGCTGCCGTTGGTGCGCGAGACGCGCATCATGGGCGTGTGGTGGAACACCGAGTCGGCAAACTCACTGCTGTCGGGCTCCTGATAGAGTCCCACAAGGATGCCCTTGATGGGTTCCAGGTTGGAGGCATCGAGGGCATAGCCGCTCACTTCGAACGTGTCGATCTGACTGCCGGTGGAGAAGCTGAAGGTGTAGTTGCCCATGGGGTTGCCCTCATTGTTGTCGCTGATGGCGTCGCTGAAGTCAATGGTGTAGGTGGTGTTCTCCTTCAGCGAGTCCTTCAGGTCGACGATGATGCGCTTGCCCGATGCCTTGATGTCGGCTGCTTCTATCTGCGGGGGCGACACGATGACCTTGTTCTGGGCATCTTCCAGCTTGATGAACTCATCGAAGTTGATAACCACGCGATGACCCTTGACACCCGTGCCCTTGTCGGCAGGGGTCGAGCTGATGACGCTCGGCGGAGTGTCGTCGTACCACCCTCCGTCGGGATTGCCCATGCGGGCACAGCTCGCAACGAGGAGAAAGACTATGATAAATATAAACGAATTCCTCATTCTCCATTCAATTGCAGCAGTTCCTCAAGCGTGTCGCGGCTGTTGCTCAGGCGGGGCACCTTGTGCTGTCCGCCCAGCTTGCCCTTGGCCTTCAGCCAGTCGTTGAACAGTCCGGGGCGGGCTGCGATGATTTCCAGGGGTTGCAGGGTGATGTTCTTGAACCGCTTGGCCTCGTAGTCGCTGTTCAGCTCCTGCAGCTTGCGGTCGAGGATGCCTGCAAAGTCGGTCAGGCTGGCCGGAGCCTTGGCAAACTCGATGACCCACTGGTGGCGGCATTTGGCATTGTTGTCCATGAAGACAGGGGCAGCAGTGTATTCGGCCACCACGGCACCCGTCTTCTGGCAGGCGTAGGCCAGTCCACGCTCGGCATTGTCGACGATGAGCTCTTCACCGAAGGCATTGATGAAACACTTGGTGCGCCCGGTGATGATGAACTTATAGGGATTGGTCGACGTGAACTGAATGGTGTCGCCAATCATGTATCGCCACAGGCCGCACGAGGTGGAGATGAGCATGGCATAGTTCTTGCCCTTCTCTACGCCCCAGAGGGGAACGGGGCTTGACGCTAAGTCGTCCATGGGGATAAACTCGTAGAACACGTCGTAGTCGAGCATCAGGAGCATCGACTTGTCGGCGGGGTCGTCCTGAATGCCGAAGAAGCCCTCGCTGGCATTGTAGGTCTCCATATAATGCATGCGCGGCGAGGTGATGAGGCGCTGGTACTGTTCGCGATAGGGGGTGAAGGCCACGCCTCCGTGGAAGAACACTTCGATGTTGGGCCACACTTCTTCCAGATGCTGCTTGCCTGAGATTTCCATGACGCGGTTCAGCACGGAGAGCATCCACGACGGTACGCCGCTCAGATTGGTCACGTTCTTATGGAGGGCCTCCTGGGCAATGCGGTCGCGCTTCACCTCGAAGTCGGTCAGCAGGGCCGTCTGCTTCGACGGCACGCGCAGCAGGTTCACCACCGGGTTTATGTTCTCAATGAGGATGGCACTCAAATCGCCCACCAGCGAGTCGGGCAGGTTATAGTTGGGCGCATGGCTGCCACCCAGGATGAGGCCCCTGCCGTCGAACATGCGGCTCTGCGGATTGTTTCTCAAATAGATTGACACCACGTCGCTGCCGCCACGGTAGTGAATGCGCTTCAGCCCTTCGGGCGAAACGGGTATGAACTTCGACTTGTCGTTGGTGGTGCCGCTCGACTTGGCGTACCACTTCACACCGCCGGGCCACAGCACGTCTTTCTCGCCCTGGCGCATGCGGTCGATGTCGGCCTTCAGTTCCTCGTATGTGTTAACAGGAGTGTTGCGCGCGAAGTCTTCATAGCCTTTGATGGCTCCGAACAGATGGTTTAGGCCGTATTCCGTATCCTTTGCGCGGCTTGTGAGGTGAGCCAGCACTTCGCGTTGCAATGCCTCACCCTGGTTCTGATGACGCTCGAGTTCGCGCCATCTTGGTGCGAAGAAGTGTCTTGCAATTCCGGTCAGACTCATTTCCTGATAGATATAAAATTGGGTGCAAAATTAGCCAAAACTCTTGTAATTATCTTGTAATTTACGTTTTTTAATAGCATTTTCTCACACCTTTGTCTTTGTCGTTTTACAGCTGAGGCTCTGTTGACGTGCAACTAAGCCTCAGTAATGATACAACTAAGCCTCGGTTGCAGCGTGACTGAGGCTTAGCTATAAACTGCTGATAATTAATTGTTTACGCGGTTATTTGTCGGATGTCTTGACGCCCAGCACGCACACCGAGCCAATGACGAGGAACACGGCTGAGACAAACATCATGTTGGCCTGGTAATGGCCCACCAGCGAAAGGATAGTGCCGCCCAGCAGGGCTGCTACAATCTGCGGAATGCAGATGGTGCCGTTGAACAGTCCTAAGTAGGCACCCATGTGGCCGTAGCCCTGCAGGGCATTGGTGACCAGCGTGAACGGGCAGGCCAGCATGGCAGCCCAGGCGCAGCCGATGAGCAGGAACGGCACAATCTGCGCGTACTGGTTGGGACAGAACGGGATGAGCGCAAAGCCCAGACCGCCTAGGATGAGGCTCACGGCGTAGGCTTGCTTGATATTGCTGAAACGGGGGATGAGCGCAGCCCACACCACTGAGCTCACAGCCTGCAGGGCATAGAGCACGCCCGTCCAGTTGCCTGCCGTCTGATAGGCTTCAGTGGCAGAGTCGGCAGTGTCCCAGACGGTGAGCGACACGGCATCGACCACGTAGGTCCACATGTAGAGGAAGGCGGCCCAGCAGAAGAACTGCACCAGACCCACGCGCCAGAAGGCCGAGGGCGCATTCTTCAGCAGCACGAACCAGTTGGCACTGCCCTCTTTCTCCTCGGCCACGGGGTTGTACTCCTTGTACTCCTGGGGCGGCCACTCCTTCACCTTCAGCGTGGTGTAGATGACGCAGAGAATGAGAATGGCGGCACCCACGTAGAACGACCACACCACCGACTGGGGCACCACGCCTTCGGGAGCCACGTTCTGCAGGCCAATCCATGTGAAGAGGAAGGGGAACAGGTAGCCCGCCACCGAACCGGCGTTGCACAGGAACGACTGGATGGAGTAGGCCTTACCCTTCTGGCGCTCGTTCACCATGTCGCCAACCATCATCTTGAATGGCTGCATGGCCATGTTGATCGACGTGTCGAGCAGCATGAGCATGAGCAGTCCGAACATCATGACCATCGAGAGCTCAAGTCCCAGCGACCCGGCATTGGGCAGCAGGCACATCACAGCCACGGCCACCGTGGCTCCTATAAATAAATAAGGTATGCGACGGCCGAAGCGCGTCCACGTCTTGTCGCTGAGCGTTCCCACGATGGGCTGCACCAGGATGCCCATCAGCGGGGGCAGGATCCAGAAGAAGCTCAGGTCGTGAGGGTCGGCGCCAAGGGTACGGAAGATGCGCGAGATGTTGGCACTCTGGAGCGCGTAGGCTATCTGCACTCCGAAAAATCCGAAGCTAAGGTTCCATAGCTTCCAGAACGAAAGATCAGGTTTCTGTTTCATATTCTATGTTTTGGTTTATCGGGTTGTTCCTCTGATAATCAGGCGTGTGCGCACAATGCGCTTCTCGGCGTGGTCCATCGGAATGCGTCCTTCCACATGGCCGATGAGCACGTCGGCTGCCTCTTCGCCCACCTTCATGCCGTGCTGCTCCACGGTAGTCAGCATGGGGTCGCACGACACGGCCCGTACACCGTTGGTGAATCCACAGATGGAAATGTCTTCCGGCACGCGAAGGCCCATGCGCTTCACCGTGTAGAGAATGCCTAAGGCCGTGTCGTCGTTCACGGCAAAGAAGGCATCGGGATACCAGTCGCCGTCGAACATGTCGGGCGTAATCATTTCGGCATCCTGGCGGTTGTCGCAGATGCGCGTCAGCTCTTCACGGAAGGGCAAACCGTGCTTCAGCAGTGCATCCTTGTAGCCGTTGAAGCGGTTCTTGGCAATCTCAAGGTTCAGTGGAGAACCGAAGTAGGCAATGCGTCGGCAGCCTGTCTGGATGAGGTAGGTCACGGCATGGAAGGCACCCATGTAGTCGTCGACCACCACGCGGCTGGCATTCACGCCCGTAGAGATGCGGTCGTAGAACACCAACGGCACACCGGCATCCATCAGTTGCTGGAAATGGTCGTAGCGCTGGGTGTCCTTGGCCTGAGAGACGATGATGCCGCAAACCTTGTTCTCGTAAAACGATTTGCACAGTTGCACTTCCCGCTCGTAGTGCTCACCGCTCTGGGCCACCATGATACGGTAGCCTCGGGCCGAGGCTTCTTCCTCGATGCCGCGCAGGATGGTGGAAAAATAATAGTGTACAAACTCTGGAATGATGACACCGATGATCTTCAGCGGCTGTACCCGTGAATGGCGCAGAGACTCGGCCAGCACGTTGGGCGTGAAGTTATGACTGCGTGCATATTCCTGTATCAGCTGGCGGCGCTCCAGCGAGATGCGGGGCGAATCCTTCAGCGCACGCGATACCGTGGCCACTGAAATGCCCAGTTCGCGTGCGATGTCTTTCATCGTGAGGGTTGACTTCTCTTTCATCTTTTCTCTCTGGCTTCGCTTTAGGTGTTACAAAAGTATAAAAAACTTCCATGCACCGTTACTGCACCTTATTTAATAATTTAAACGCAGAAGTGCAAACGTTTGCATTTGACTATATAACGTTTTTATGTGAAAAAAAGTACAACAAGCGTGAAAGAAAAGTAACTTTGCACAAGATTCAGCCGAGACGGCGAATCGCCAATGCCAGTACTGAAAGCAAGAAAAAAGTACATACTAACAAAGTTAACTCTAATTAAATGTAATGATGAAGCAGGTAAACATTAGAATTCCTGTCAGGATGTGGGCCCTTGTTGTGGGCCTGTTCCTGGCTATGGGTGCCTTTGCACAGATTACTGTGAAAGGACATGTGACAGATGCTACAGGCGAAGCTATCATCGGAGCTACCGTGCGCGTCCTGGGTTCACAGGAAGCTGCGGTGAGCGATTTCGATGGTAACTTCTCTGTGAAGGCTCAGCAGGGCGCTTCTATCGAGGTGAGCTACGTGGGCTATCAGACTGCAACCGTGAAGGCTGCTGCCAATGTGGCCATCACTTTGCAGGAAGATGCCCAGACGCTGGACAACGTCGTGGTCATCGGCTACGGTCGCGCAAGAAAGAGCGACCTGACCGGTTCGGTCACGGCCATCAAGCCCGATGAGAAGAACCACGGTCTGGTTACCAGCGCACAGGATGCCCTGCAGGGCAAGGTCGCTGGTGTGAACATTACCAGCAAGGGCGGTGCGCCTGGTGACGGTGCCACCATCCGCATTCGTGGCGGTTCGTCGTTGAACGCATCGAACGACCCTCTGATTGTGATTGACGGACTGGCTATGGACGTCTACGGACGTAAAGGTGCTGCCAACCCCCTTGCATCAGTGAACCCCAACGACATCGAGTCGTTCACGGTGTTGAAGGACGCTTCGGCCACCGCCATCTACGGTAGCCGCGCTTCAAACGGTGTGATTATCATCACAACCAAGAAGGGCCGCAAGGGCAGCGCTCCGCACATCTCCTACAACGGAAACACTTCAGTCAGCCAAGTGAAGAAGACTGTCGACGTGCTCAACTCGTCAGAATATCAGGCTTTTGTGAAGAACCTGGTGATGACGACACAGGGCATGATCGAGGCTGATTACTTGAAGAGCAGCCAGTACAACAACCTGGGCTACATCGATGAGAACGGCAACCACGTGTTTGCCGACACCGACTGGCAGGACGAGATCTATCGCACGGCATTGAGCACAGACCACAACATCTCGATTACGGGTGGACTGAAGAACATGCCCTATCGCGTCAGCTTCGGTATGACCGACCAGAACGGTGTACTCAAGAAGAGTAGCTACCAGCGCTATACGGCCAGCTTCAATGTGTCGCCCTCACTGCTTGACGACCACCTGACGTTCAACATCAACGGTAAGTACATGTTCTCGCATACCGACTATTCTAACACAGGTGCCATCGGACAGGCCATCAGCATGGATCCCACCAAGCCCGTTCATCTGAACACGGCTTTCTACAACAAGAACTGGAACGGCTACTTCCAGTGGTCGTCGCCTGTGGATCGCAATGACCCGCAATGGACGCAGGGCCCCAACACACTGGCTCCTGCCAATCCGCTGTCAAACATCTATGAGCGCGTTGACAAGGGTAAGCAGCACTCCTACATTGGCAACATTGAGGTGGACTATAAGATCCACGGCTTCGAAGACCTGCATCTGCATGCCAACGCCGGTGCCGACTTTGAGTTCGGACGCAACGACAAGAAAAACTCACCCTATGTGTTTGAAGAGGATACTTACTATTTTGGCCACATTGGATGGGAAACCATGCGCACCTCGAATGTGTCGCTGAGCACCTATGCCCAGTATCTGAAGGACTTCACCGAAGACCATCACTTCGACATCATGGCCGGTTATGAGTACCAGCGCCTGCACAAGAACGAGAATTATTGGTATGAGAAGTACTACCAGCCCACCAATACGGTCAGCACGGGCATCTACAAGTCTTCAGCCAACGAGGAGACACGCTACAAGACCGAGAACTATCTCGTGAGCTTCTTCGGACGAATGAACTACTCGCTCATGGAACGCTACCTGCTCACCTTCACGCTGCGTTACGACGGTTCGTCACGCTTCTCGAAGGATCAGCGCTGGGGTGTGTTCCCCGCTGCCGCACTGGCATGGAAGATCAATGACGAGCCTTTCCTCCGCAACGTGAACTGGGTGTCTGACCTCAAGCTGCGACTCGGCTGGGGTAAGACCGGACAGCAGGAAGGCATTGGCGACTATGAGTACCTGGCTTACTACACGCCCAACACCACAGGTGCCTACTATCCTGTGTTCGGCAATGGTACGACTTACCGTCCTGAGGCTTACAATACCGACCTGACATGGGAGAAGACCACCACATGGAACGGTGGTCTGGACTTCGGTATCCTGAAGCAGCGCTTTACGGCCAGCATCGACGTGTACTACCGCAAGACTACTGACCTGATTAATAAGGTCGTGCTGCCTGTGGGCACGCAGTTCACCAACAAGATGAACTCGAATATCGGTTCGCTCCACAACTTCGGTATCGAAGGTGCCATCAGCGGCAATATCATACAGAATAAGGACTGGACTTGGAACCTTAGCTACAACGTGACTTGGAACCGCAACAAGATTGATGAACTGACCAACGCAGCAGGCGACGACTACCGCATTCCTTATGGTGGACTGCCTGTGGGCGACAGTTCGACCGATGGTGTCAAGGCATACCATGTGGGACAGCCTGTCTCTTCATTCTTCGTTTACCAGCAGGTGTACGATGCTGACGGCAATCCCGTCCGTGGTGCATACGTGGACCGCGACAAGAATGGTGTCATCAACGAGGCCGACCGCTACTACTACAAGAAGGCTGACCCCGACGTGATGATGGGATTGGCTTCGCGCCTCACTTATAAGAACTGGGATCTGGGCTTCACCCTTCGTGCCAATCTGAACAACTATGTTTACAACGCTGTTGAGGCCAGCAACGCCAACCTCTCTTATTCTTCACTCTACAGTGGCAGCGCATGGCACAATGTGGTCGACATGGATATGCAGAAGGCTTGGACGGCCAATGGAGCCAAGGACGTGCTTTCCGATTACTTCGTGCAGAATGCCTCGTTCCTGAAGTGCGACAACATCACACTGGGTTACAGCTTCCAGGATTGTTTCCGCAATGATAGTTTTGCAGGTCTCAGCGGACGTATCTACGTTACCGCCCAGAATGTTTTCACCATTACCAAGTATAAAGGACTCGATCCCGAAATTGACGGTGGCTATGATAACAACATCTATCCCCGTCCGTTCACGGCTATCGTCGGTCTGAATCTTGAATTCTAAAATAAAGAAGGAGGCTAACAATATGAAAAATAAAGTAAAGACAATATTTGGGGCTACGGCTGCTGCCATGCTGCTGTCGATGACAACATCCTGTGTCAATGACCTTGATGTGGAAAACATCAATCCCAAGCAGACGACAACGCTTGACACCGAAGCCCTCTTGAACAAGATTTATGCCAGCTTCGTGCTTACAGGCCAGCAAGGCCCTGCAGGCAACGGTGATATCAAAGATGCCGACGAAGGACGTTCTGAGTTCTACCGCATGGTATGGAACCTCAATGAGCTGACCACCGACGAAGCCCACTGGATTTGGTACACCAACGATACCGGTTACGAAGACTTGGTTGAGAATACCTACGGTGCCGACAATGCTGTGGCGTCGGGACTCTATTACCGTATTTATTTCACCATTACGCTCTGCAACCAATTCTTGAAAGAGGTGGCTGATGATGGTACGGCCGAGACGAAGGCCCGCCGTGCTGAGGCCCGCTTCATCCGTGCTTACAACTATTACATGATCATGGATCTCTATGGCAATGCTGTATTCACCGAGACTGTAAGCACAGAGCCCGGACAGTACTATACCCGCAAGCAGTTCTTCAACTATGTGGAGCAGGAACTTCTGGCTGTAGAGCAGGACTTGATGGCTCCTGAGTCTCTGTCTTATGGTCGTATCAGTAATGTGGCTGCCTGGATGATGCTGTCGCGCCTCTATCTGAATGCCCGCGTATATCTCGGACTGGCCGACGATGCCGCAGCAAGCGAATATTACACCAAGGCCAAGACTTATGCAGACAAGGTAATCACAGGTCAGACCTACTTCAAACTCTGTGAGAAGGGTGCCACCAATCCTCAGACGGGTGAAGTCTACTCTGCCTATCAGATGCTGTTCCTGGCCGACAACAACGAGAATGGTGCTCAGCAGGAGATGATTATTCCCGTGATTCACGACGGTGTGAACACTACGAGCTATGGCGGCATGCACAGCCTGGTGCTGGCTTCCTATTCTGCAGCCATGAGCGAAAAGGTTCCTTCGGGCACCAGCAACAGTTGGGGTAAGTGTAACCGCCTGATGGGCAAGCTCTCCGACATCTTCTTCGGTTCTACTGACGTGACGGGTCTTACCGCCATTGCTGATGTGGTGAAAGCTGCCAACGACGACCGTGCACTGATCTATCCAGGCAGCTATAAGCGCAACATCGTCAATGAGGACGATGCCGATGCAGGTTATGCCTGTGTGAAGTTCCGCAATGTACGCTCCGATGGTAAGGCTACATCGACCACCAATGCATTTGTTGACACTGACCTGCCGCTGATGCGTGTGGCTGAAGCCTACCTGAACTACGCTGAGGCTGATGCCCGCCTGAATGGTGGTGTAACGACCAAGGACGGTGCTGACAAACTCAACGTGCTGCTCAATCGTGCCAATGTTCCGGCTACTCAGCAGAGCACGAGCTATGGCCTCAATGAGCTCCGCAACCAGTGGGCCAAGGAGTTCTGGTTTGAGGGACGCCGCCGCATGGACTTGGTGCGCTTCAACAGCTATGGAGGCCAGTCGGACTACAAGTGGGAATGGATGGGCAATGCCGCTTCCGGACAGAAGTTTGCTGCTACCCGCAACATCTTCGGCATTCCTTACGCCGACATCACCAACAATCCTAATCTCGAAGGACACCAGAACGAAGGTTATTAAGGAGTTGAACAATTGAAAACTGTAAAAAACGGAAAAAGTTATGAAACACAAGAAGATATTATCATTGTTGGCCGCCGGACTTGCCTTCTTCGGAATGACATCGTGCTCCGATGACAACGACAGCAACCCCGTGCTCGACACGGCACCGACGACCTTCGTGTTGAACACACCGACCATGACGGATCAATACGTGGAACTCTCGGCCGACAACACTGTGACACTCTCCTGGTCACAGCCCGACTATGGCTTTGCAGCTCTTGCTACCTATTTCGTTCAGGTGGGCGTGCAGCAGGCCGACGGCAGCGTGACTTGGTGCGACGACTACCTGGAGACCACTTATACACAGTGCATTGCCGACCTCAATGGCAAGGAGATAGCACAGGCCATCAATCAGGCTGACGGCTTCAAGAGCGAGGAGGACTATAAGGACATGGGTGTGCGTACCATTGCTTTCCGTGTGCTTTCTGCCATCCTCGACGGTGAAGGCAAGCCCATTGACATTACCAAGATCCTGTCGAACACCGTGCTGATGAAGAAGATGCAGTCCTACAAGGCCATCAGGGCTCCTAAGAAGATGTACCTTATCGGTGCCTGCGGTGGATGGACTGAGCCTTCTGAGGCCAACCGTGAGGCTCTTACCAGTTGGGTTATCAATGAGACTGGCGTTGGAACAGGCATTTATCAGGCTACGTTCGACATTCCTGCCGGACAGTTCCAGTTCCGCTTCTACACAGCCCTGACTGGATGGGACGGTGGTGCTTCCATTGGTTCGCAGGAGGATGACAAGGAAATTGCCATAACCATGACCGACGATGTCTATGAAGGCGACGTGACCGTTCCTGGCAAGGGCAGCTGGAAGATAGCCGACTGGGCTGGAGGCAGCGTGCAGATCACTGTCGACATGAACAAGAACAAAGTGAAGTTCGAGAAAAAGTAATCATTTTAAATCAGTACAGATATGAAAAAACTAAGTATATATTGTGCCGCTCTGCTCACGCTGGCACTGGCGTCGTGCAGTGACGAGGATTACTTCGTTTCTGGAACGCAGGCCGTGGAGCAGGAGAGCGTGCTGAATGTGGCCGATGTCACGGTGTCGCCGCTGATGACGACAACCATCGACATCAACGAATTGCTGGATGCCAATGCCGAAGACTCCCTCTATATTCCCCTGGGCGTCGTCTCAGTGAGGGAAGGAGCGCTTGTCGACGGCGTGCAGCTGCAAAGCAAGATTCAAGTGTCTGCCAACTCCGACTACAGCAACCCGATGACCTTCGATGGTGAGAGCATGGAGGGTAACGACACCATCAAGCTGTCGCCGAAGGCTTTGCAGGAGGCTTACTATAACAATGTGACCCACAGTCCCAAGAGCAAGACACTCTATGTGCGTTCCATGGTGCAGACCGTGACCAACGGCACATCGGTTGCCTACGTGGGCGATCCTAATTATTATACTACAGGCAGTGTGACGTTCACTCCGCTCGACATGCATATTGTCATTGAGTCTGAGTATTACTATCTGGGATCTCTGGCCACTGATAAGACCTACAAGTTTACTAACAGCGGAGCCGATCCTTACGACGATCCCATCTTCTCGGTTACGGTTCCCGCACTAGGCAATGGTTGGCACTGGTTCAAAATAGCCCCTGCTTCGGCCTACGGAGAAGACGGTAACATTGACTGGGGCAAGGAAGAAACGTGCATCTGCCCACTTGTCAATGACGAAACGGCACGTGATGGAAAGTGCAAGAACGGCAAGAACTCATGGCACCTGCTCGAAGATGACGGTGCTCGTGCTTACACCATTACGGTGAACGTCATGGATATGACCTATGAGATTACGGCCATTCCTAATGCAGCCGTGTTCGACACCGATCCTGTGCTCTATCTCACTGGCAGCTACTATAACTGGGGCGCTACGACTGATGACTGGAAACCGCTGGTTCCTGTTCACAGCCACTCGACTGTTTCCTGGCTCATCATCTACTTGCACCAGGGTGAAGAATTCAAGTTTGCACCTCAGCAGGGTTGGGGCAATGACTTTGGCATGTCGGCAACGGTTATCGACAATGCCGGAATGAACCCCAGCGGCGACAATAATATCGTGGTTGGTAACTCTGGATGGTATCTCATCAAGGTCGACAACACCGATGGTGCCCGTACCGTTGAGTTCCTGAAGCCCAACATCTACCTGATTGGCAACACGGCCGCTGCAGGCTGGAATGTTGACGACTCTGGACTGTTCACTGTTCCTGAGTCTGAAGACGGTGAGTTCGTATCGCCTGCCTTTGCAGCCAGCGATGAGGTACGTATGTGTGTCAAACTGAATGACATTGACTGGTGGCAGACCGAGTTCATCGTCACTTCCGATGGTGTTATCGACTATCGTGGTGCAGGCAACGACCAGTCCCGTGTGAAAGTGACCGAGGGTCAGAAGTGCTACATCAACTTCGGTACCGCCTCTGGTTCTTATAAGTAATCTAACCTCAAAGAAAAGACTATTATGAAATATATCACGAAATTAACAGCAGCTGTGGCACTCCTCCTTGGAGTGTCCACGGCAGCCTTTGCCCAGGACGCGAAGGAGGATTTCTATCCCAACTGGTTCGTCGGTGCTCAGGCTGGTGGACAGGTCACCTTTACCAACTACGACGTGACGAAGCTCATCACGCCCCAGTTTGCCATTCAGGCCGGTCGCTGGTTCGCTCCCCAGTTCGGTATGCGCCTCCATGCCCAGGGCTGGCAGCAGAAGGGTGGCATTGGCGAAGGACAGTTCAATGTGGCCAAGCAGACCTATAAGTTCAATGCCCTTACTGGTGACCTCGACTTCCTCTTCAACCTGTCGAACTGCATCAAGCCCAACCGCCTGTCGCAGGACTGGAACTGGATTGTGCTGATTGGTTTTGGTGCCAACTACTCATGGGATTACGACGAGTTCAAGGATATTGTAGGTTCCAAGCAGGACAACCATCCTTATTATCATGACCAGGTGTGCGGCACCAAGCACGGCACCTACAACCTCCGGGTCGGTACTGCCATTGAGCGTAACCTCAGTCGTAATCTTGCCTTGAGTCTTGAAGTTGACTTTAACAGCAAGAACGACCTCTACAACCTCAAGACAAACGATATGGAGGACCATCAGCTGTCCGCTTTCCTGGGTCTGACCTATCGCTTTGGCATGAAGAAGAAGGTTGCTCCCGCCCCGACACCCGTTGTCGAGGAGGTGGTAGAGCAGGAAGTGGCTCCTGTGGCTCCTGCCAAGCCCGTGGTGGTTGAGAAGAAGGAAGAGCCGAAGCCCGTGGTGAAGGAAGATCCCCTCAACGAGACCTTCTACTATGAGATTCGCCTGTCCGATCCGAATCCCGAGGCTACGCTGACCAAGATTGCCGAGTGGTGCAAGAAGTATCCCGCCAAGACCGTCACCATCAGTGGCTATGCCGACAAGGGCACGGGTAATGCCCGCGTCAATGCCAAGTATGCTGCCCAGCGTGCCGACAAGGTGGCCAAGTGGCTGCAGCAGCATGGCGTTGCTGCCGACCGCATGACCGTTGAGTCGTTTGGCGACAAGGTGCAGCCCTTTAGCGAGAACGACCGCAACCGTTGTGTGATCGTCGTGGGCAAGTAAGATTTTTGTTTTTGAATTATCGGCCACACCGCACGAACTGCCAGTCAGTTCTTGCGGTGTGGCTTTTTTTGTGCATCACTCCTCCGTTTCTACAATGTCTTGGAAACGCATGAGGTAGGTGTCGTATTGTGTGGCGTAGGGGTGGAAGGGTTCCGCAATGCTGGCCGGACGGACGAAGAGCCGACGGGCAGCTGCTGGCCACTGGCTCGCTGACACGCGGTAGATGCTGCACGAAGCAGTGTGTGGCGTGTTATCGGCTTGGGTGGGGAAGGCCGTGCGTCGAAACTTTGGTCCTTGGCCAGCCACGGCGGCATTGATGGTGAGCACAAGACCACGGTCGGTCTGTTCGAAGTTCAGGTCGAGACTGTCGCCCACCACGAGCAGGCCGTTGCCCTCACTGTCGGTGAGCAGGGCGGCATCGATGCCACCGTGGTTGCCCTCAAGGTAGAGGTCGCCCAGTTGCTTGCTCCAGATGCCGTAGCGGCAGGCTTGGTGCCGACCGGGGTAGGAGGCAAAGGGGCCTTGTCCTAACCATTGCAGGCGGTCGATGCTGGTATCGAGCAGGAAAGCCAGTCCCAGTTCGGCTCGGAATACATTGGCCGTGTCGGGCATGAGGCTGAAGCTCATGTGCTCGCCGCCGTCAGTCCCCGTTTGTTGGCTCAGCTCAGTCTTCACCTGACTGTTGTCGATGGGCAACAGGTAGTGTTTGGGCAGGCGGTCGTCTTTTTGTGTCACCTTTTCCGCCAGTGTGGGCTTGCGTCCGGCACGCACCAAGGGCCCTTCCTGTATCAGGGACTCAATGTCGGCAACAGCCGACTGCCACTCCAGTCTCGGTTTGTTCAGCACAAACGACTGTTGCAGAAAATGGTGCTCCTGAGCATCGACGATGTCAAGGTGCAACAGCACCAGTTTGTCTTCGTTTGTGGCTGGCAGCGACAACGTATGGCTGGCAGTGCTGTGGGGATCACAGTGGGGTGTGAAGACCCCGCGCTGCACCGTGTCTCGATCGGCGGTGAGCACCCAGCGGAAGAACACATTGTCGTGCAGGTCAATGAAGTCGTAGCGGTTGTTCAGTGTCAGCTCGGTGCCACGGGCATCCTGCTTCACGCTTGTAACAAGGGCACGGGCATAGTTGTGCTGCAGCTCATAGTAGTTGGGCAGCGGTGTGCGGTCGGCATAGAGCAGCCCATCGGTGCCCTTGTTGCTGTGCATTTCAAAGCCGTAGGGGCCCTGCTGCGTTTTTCCTTGAGACGAATTGGCATGCGACGAAGCATAGAACACGCGTTCTTCAAATCCGTAGGGCTTCCCTCCCAGCGGCGATGTGAGTGGGGCTCCCTGGTCTGCCCATTCCCACACCGAGCCTCCGGCAATCCCTGGCGTGCGCTCAATGATTTCCCATTGGCGGTCGTGGTCTTCGAACGAGATGCCCAGCGTGTGACAGTACTCGGTGAAGATGACAGGTCGATCCAGGTGCTGGTAGAAGCCGGCTATCTGTTCCGTAGTGGGGTAGTGGGGCGAATAGATGGGGGCGGCAGCAGGAAATCCCGTGGCCTTGTCGCCCTCGAAAAAACGGCGGAAGTAACTGCCCACCTGGGGATAGCAGTAGGGGCGCGAAAGGTCGAGCTGGGTGTGAACATAGTCGCCCAGTCGAATGCAGATGTCGGTCAGCGGGTTCTCGTTGCCCAGACTCCAGATAATCACCGACGGGTGGTTCCTGTCGCGTTCGATGGTGGCTTGGGCGCGCTGTTGCAGCACGGAGTAGAAGGCGGTGTCGCGCAGGTTCTTGTCTCCATACCCGAAGGGCACTTCGTCGATGATGTAGAAACCAAGCGAGTCGGCCAGTTCGTAGAAGCGCGGCTCACGCGGATAGTGGCTGGTGCGGATGTAGTTCACGGAAGCTTCTTTCATGAGGCGCATGTCCTTGAGCGTCAGTTCTTCGCTGATCACCTTCAGAGTGTGCGGGTCGGTGCTGTGACAGGTCACGCCGCGCAGCTTGATGGGTTGGCCGTTCAGCTTCAGCACGTTTCCTTCGATGCTGACCTCGCGGAAACCAAACTTCTGTACAAAGGTCTGCAGGGGCTTGCCCTTCAGCGTGAGGGTTGTTCGCAGTGTATATAAATAAGGTGTCTCGGCAGTCCACAAGTGGGGGCTGCTCACTTTCTTCGTGCCCACGATGTTGCCTTGTGCGTCGAGAATCTCATGGGTCACGGCCGTACCCTTCACGTTGTTGGCAATGCTTGCGTCGACACTCACTTCGCCCGTGTTCTTGGTGCGGATGGCCAGACTGCTCAGGTGGGTGGAGGGCACGGCCATGAGTGTCACGTCGCGAAAGATGCCGCACGGAGCCCAGTCGTCGTTGTAGTCGAAGTCGCTGCCAGGGAAGCGTGTAATGACGCGCATGGCCAGTTGCTGCTCGGCGTGTTTCTTGTCGATGAACGGTGTCAGGTCGAACACGGCGGTGTTGTAGGCCGACCGCCAGGCTCCCACGTAGTGACCGTTGAGCCACAGGTCGTAGCCATAGAGCACGCCGTCGAGGCGAATGGCCACACGCTGCCCTTTCCATTGGCGGGGAATGCTGAATGTGGTGCGGTAGTATCCCGTCAGGGCCCGTGCCTGATCGTAGCTGGCTTTGCTGAAGCCGTGGCTCTCCCAGCAGCCAGGCACGGGAATGCTGCCCCAGCTGTCGTCGGTCTGTGGCACGGTGTTGTCGTTTTCATCGATGCCCTCTACCACCTTCAGCTGCCACACCCCGTTCAGGCTGCGCATCATCTGTGGGTTGGTCACGGGCAATATCTGCGCCACGCTCAAGAACAGAGAGAAACGCAAGACGAACAGTGCAGTGAGCAGGCTTCTCTTTTCCATGTTTGGAATCCTTCCTTTCATTTGTTAGAACAGTTTCTTGTATCTCAGGTCAATCTTGGTGTATTTGTGGTCGCAGCCCCAATGTTCGAACAGTCCCAACGGTTGTTGCAACGGCTGGCCTTCCTGCTTGTAGACGGTGCCACTGGGTGTGTTGGGAATCGAGGCCGCTTCGCGCAGATATTCGTCGCAGTAGTTAAGCGAGCCAAACTCTGGCCACTCGCCAATGATGATGTCCATGGCCACGGCGTCGCAGGCCACCTCGTCCTGACTCACGATGAGCGAGCAGGCCCAGTCACCGTTGAACGGCTCCTTCATCCATTTGGGGTTGGGGGCCCCGTTCACGTCGCGCGAGCCGTAGGTGCCGTCGATGAGGAAAAGCAGCGCCTTCTGCCCCATGTCCTTGTGGCTCATCCAGTCCACGAATGTCTTGTATTGCGGCTTGCCGTTTCGCTTGTCCTGGCTCACGTTGTTGTGGGCGTTCTGCCGCCACAGCAGGTTGATGTCGGTGGCACCATACCAGTTCTTCGACGTGAGCGTCACGCCCGGGCCGTTGTGTGTCTTCAGCAGGGCCGAGTTAATCAGATAGTCGGCATCAACGATGCATTTGGCTAGTCCGCGTGCCATCTTGCCGTTGTCCACCGAGTAAGCAATCTGTTCAGGATAGTACTGGCACTTCTCGCGGCCGTTGCCACCCAGGTTGTCTACGAAGCGCACGTGCGGAAACTCGCGGTGCACCTTGTCATAGATGCTGTCGGTGATGGCACGGCTGGGCTCGCAGAGCACAATGTCCTGCTGTCGCACACCACCGTGCTGAACCAGCGAGCGCACCAAAGCCAGCGTGACAAAGGGCGACGAGTTCAGTTCGATGGTGTCGTGGTGGGTGATGGCGTTGTTCAGGTTCAGTTTAATGGCAATGCTTTCGCCCCGCTTGTAGCCACGGTTCTTGCCGCGCCCATGCTGCAGGTTGAAGTCCTTGAAGAGTGCCTGCCAAGCACGCTTGGGCGTGACTTCGCCCGTGAGCTGCATCAAGGCTTCGGCCACCATCTGGCAAGCTTTGGCTTGGTCGTTCCAGCGATCTTCCACCCACAGTCCTGTGCGTCCGTCCCATTTTGCCACACCAGGCGCGTGCACCCATGCCACGCGTCCCGGATGAATGCCACGGCCCTGGCCTATTGGCTCGTTGGGCTTCACAAACAGCTTGGGCTTGGGCTGTGCTCCAAACTCGCCAAAGAACAGGCGGTCGCGGTTCACAGCCTCGCTCAGCAGCTGAATGGTGGTCGAGGGCCCCAGGTCGGGGTTCTTCCACGACCGCAGCTGCCACACCACGTGGCCGTCTTTGTCCACCTCGATGGCCTGTGTGGGAGCGTTGGCCGTGTCCATGGGCGTGGGGTTGGTCTTGCTCCATTCGTTATACCAGTTGTTGATGATGTGTCCGCCATTCTTCAGGCGCACGGTCTTCTGAGGCTGGGTGATGCCATATTGCGTCGCGTCCAGCTGCCACACGGTTTTGCCCTGTCGGTTGATTTCCTGAATGAGCCCCTTGCGGCCCGTGATGAGCAGGTTGCCTGTCTTGGGCAGTTCCTGCACCGACCAGGGCAGCATGCCGCCCTGTTGGGCAGGGGACGCTCCCCAGCGGTCTACCTCCTGTCCCCGACTGGTGAACTCATGAATGCAGCCCATGCCCATGTTGGCCACCAAGAGCGTGCCTCGACTGCTCAGTCGGGCATTGCGAAACTGGCCGTGCACCGAACCTTTGGCGTTGGTGGGCAGTTCAAATTCCCTCACAGTCTTGCAGGCAGGCACCTCCATCACTACCGCCTTGGCAGGCTTGCCGTTCTGCACAAACACCACGTGGTTGCGGCCAATGGGCTGCGCGGTGTGAATCTCGGTGCCTTCAGGCGTGGCATAGCTCCACACCGTCTGTCCGTCTTTGTCCACCTCGGCCACGCCATATTGGTGGGCCACCAGTATGTGGCCGTCGGTCATGAGCACAGCATCGCTAATCTCGCCCCACTGCAGCTGGTCCTGGTAGCTCCAGCTCAGCTGTCCGTCTTTCACGATGAACATGCGTCGCTGTTTGCTCTGCCCAGCATAAAAGAAGTTGTGGCGGGCCAGACTGGTGTCTATCTCGGCCTGTGCCGAAACGCTGCTTGCAGCCATCATCAGGCTGAAAAGCAGAAAAAATCTTTTCGTCATGTCGTTAGTTTCTAAGTTCCATGCAAAGTTAAGCATTTTTCTGCTGACAGCAAACAATTCATTTGCAAAAACAAAAAATGTTGTTCCAATTCTCGGTTTGAGGAAGCCAATCTGCCATATCACTCAGGGAAAGCATCCGCAGGAATATTACTTCCGGGTCGGAAACATGATGGTTAGACATCGCAAACCATATAGTTACACAACGCAAACCATATAGTTAGGTATTACTACCTGTAGTTTATCGTATGCTTACGAATAGATGCTGTATAACAAAATACCCAACATGAATGAATAGCGTCAAAAAAATAACGCAACAAAATATCTTCAAATGAAGTAACAAAAGGTATATATCTGTCTTTCCCTTTCCTTTGCACCTTACTTATATCAAATTTATCCAAATCTATAGACTTGTTAATGTCATATTCTATTAACAAGAATTTATCGGCATTTAGCGTATCTTTTCCCTTGACTCATCTCCTTCTCCTTAAACTCCAACATCAGTTCGTCAGCTAGGTACTCGTCGCTACGGCAGTGCATGTCTGCCACCCCTTCACTGATTAACTGATACGTGGCGGAATCATAGAAGAATGAAAGGGCATCTTCCAGCGACAACCCCGACTCTTGTGCAAAGATTGCCACAATCCTTGCATATTTCATTTGAAGTATCGTCTTGTTTGCTTCCATACCCTATACCTTTTCTGCTTTGATAAAATGAAGATGGCGGTCAAGCATCTGACCGTTTTGGATGCATAGTTGATGATTGGGCTTTTCATATTTCAGACGACCCAACGCCTCATCCTTGGAAATGACACCGGCAAAATACAGGTCAACAGTATTGAACACCTTGTCGTTAGCCACACCGCCAGACACGGCATCGTAAGACGGCAGCGGTATTCCTCCTTTCCTGCAAACTGCCACGTAGTCAAGCCATTCCTCGTCGTAACTTGGAAATGACTTGATGTTGAAGTCTGGCGTTTCCTCGTCCAGTTCATATTCGTTGATAAAAGCCTCTTTGCCCCTGCGAGTGAAACGCTCGGCGTAGCGCACTGCCTGTTCGCGAATAGCAGTCAGGTAGAATCCCTTCCCGAAGTCCAGTTTGTCACGAGAGTGAAGCACGTCGGGCTTTTCGATTATCGATGTCGATGCGTGATAGAGTCTGACCTTTGGTCGAGCCTGCTCACGCTCGACAGTGTCCAATCGAGATTGACACTGTTCTCGCTCAACAGCAGCCTTCATGCCAGTGCTCCTCTCTCCTTTAAGACTTCCGTCAGTTCTTCCACAAGATAATCCTTGCTGAATGTGTGTAGCACGTCGTAACAAGGCAAGATATAGTCGTTCAGCACTCCCGACGAGCGCAGGGCACCATACACCTGCGACGCACTCTTATGAAGCGCATCCGACAGGCTACCCACGCAGAAGGTGATGAAATCCAAATGCTCAGTTCTCATACTTCATATGCTTTTGGCTGCAAAGTTACAAAACTTTTTCTATATAGCATCCTTTTAGTTTGAATTTCTGTGTATAGTCTCCAAAAAAGACCGCCACGACAGACGGCCTGTAAGATATAATAATGTGGAGAAACATAAAGCGGGAACTGAGGCCGAGGATGTCAGCATGGGTTCCCGCTTTTGTTTTATCAATATGAATCAAACCTGTCCCTACGATTCATAAATGACAAGTATTAGTTCCCGCTAATAAAGTCCATTAAAGGACATAGAGCTTTACCTAATTCATTGTCAATAGAAATTCCCTGCAACATATTGTTGCTTTTTCGAACATCCTTCTGTAATCCTCTTCCATGCCGATAACAGAGAGCAAGAAGTATTTGTGTTGCCGGTTCTTCTGGATGTGCATCATTTAGCAGCCATGTGGTAACATCTTTGTAATAAGGATTATTACTGTTTTTATATTCTTCTCCTATTATCTTTAATAATTCTGCACAGTCCATGTAATACTTCCCCGTCATTTCCAAAGCATCATCCCATAACTGAGCAGCTTTTCTTTTATCCTGCGTTAATCCCATTGCACCTTTGTTATAGAATGCTGCAAGCATTATTTTTGCTTTGGGGCCTAAGAAATCTCCCTCCCATTCATATGTAATAGATCCTTTTCCCCCAGCATAATCAGCTCTTGATAACGTGTCTAATAATTGAATGCCTTTTGCTTCATCCTTTTGTATTCCATAACCGCCAAATAAGTAATTCAGTGCAAGATCAAATTTTGCACTTGGAAGTCCCGAATACCCACGTGCTGAACGTCGATTTTTCCTATGCTCGCAATTTGGTATTCCATAAGCTGCTTGCATTAGATAATTCAGCCCTTTTTGGGCGCAGATACCGCAGGCATTGGTTCAAGGTGACTTTGCCCATCTCCTTCCAGTTTCATCATGCACAGATGGACGGAGGCCATGCCGTCAGGTTTCTGAACAACCTGCAGGCTGAAATAAAGCTGTTATAGCCGCGCATAATTTAAAAATTTTCAACTCGGAAATCTTTTGTCGGAAATTTTCAAATCTCAGCAATTTCGCTAATTTGTTGTAAATCAGATGCTTGAAAATTTCGGTCGTTTACAGGTGTTGCAATTCGGGTTGAATTAGGTTTCAATTCGGCCCGAATTGCGATGCAATCTGCTGCTCATTGCAGCGCGATTTGGCCCAAATTGCGACACAATAGAGGCTGAATTACAGCGGTGGCGGGTCAAAAAACAGTGAAAATAGAGCGTGAAACATCAAACAGCCGACGTTTCACGCTCTATTTTGCGATTTTTATTTGTCTTGAAAATCGAAAAACTTTCCTGCTGTGCGGTTGAAATTTTATGAAACACGAAGACACGAAGTTCAAAACGAAGAAATGAAAAGAAAAAGGCTGCGCCAATAACAGCGCAGCCTTTTTCGTAGTAGGAAACGGGCTATGCGTCGGCAAACACCCTGCCGTCGTCGAGCGTCACTTGCAGCTTGGTGTACTCGCTGTGGAAATGGTTCTTCAGACGGTCGATGTAGCGGACACACTCCCACTTGCACATGGGCAGGTCGTGAAGCAGATAGTTGCCGCAGGTCTGGGGCTCGGTGGCCGGTACGCGGTCCTGTGTGAGAATCCATTCAAGGCATTCGATGGTGAGGCGGCGCATGTCTTCGATGGTGTAGGATCCCATCATGATGATGTACATGCCGGTGAGGCAGCCCATGGGGCCTATGTAGACCACGTCGTCCTTCACGCTGCTGTTGCGGAACCATGTGGCCATGAGGTGTTCCAGGCTGTGAATGGCGGCAGGAGCAATGGCTGGCTCCTTGTTGGGCTCGGTGATGCGAATGTCGAAAGTGGTGAAGCCTTTGTCCTGGCGCGACACGTAGATGCCTGGCTTCAGGTGGGTGTGGTCGATGGTGAAACTTTGTATGACTTCCATATTTGTTCTGTTATTTTTTTTGATGGTGCAATGTTAAGCAATATTTTTCTGCAGAGTGTAAGCATGGGGCGTGTTGGTTTTGGCACGCTCAGTAGGATGCCTGGCAGGGAATGCCTGCGGCCTGCACACGGGCGCAGATCTGGTCGAGCTCTTCGTGGGTGGCCTTGCGCAGCAGCAGGTCGGGCGTTTCGCGGTCGATGGTGTAGATCATGACCTGCTGTGGGGCGATTTGCTTGATGGCCTCAAGCCAGGGCACCACAAAGTCATCGCTAGTGTTGTCGGCATGGTGGCCGTGCATGAAGATGGTCTGAATGATGACGTGGCCGTGGAACCACTTCAGCCCTTCGATGATGGCTTCGAGGTTGTAGTGGCCTGTGGGGCGGTCTACCTTATTTATATATGCGGGCGAAACGGTGTCGAGCTTCAGAATGTTGTTGTCTACGCGCATCAGTGCTTCCCTCACCTTTGGACGCAGAATCTGGGTGGCGTTGCTCAGCACCGACACCTTGGCTTGGGGGAAGTATTGGTCGCGCAGACGCAGCGTGTCGTCGATAATCTCAGGGAAGTGAGGGTTGGCCGTAGGCTCACCGTTACCGGCAAAGGTCAGCACGTCGGGTGCGGGACCGTTCTGCTGCATGTCCTGCAGGCGGGCTTCGAGGGCTTGGCTCACCTCTTCACGGGTGGGCATGGGCAGTGAGGGACGGCGGTCGGCATTGAAGCCGCACTCGCAGTAAATGCAGTCAAAGGTACACACTTTGCCGTCGGCAGGCAGCAGGTTGATGCCCAGCGAGACACCCAGACGGCGGCTGTGGACGGGCCCGAAGATGGGCGATGGATAGATTACTGTACTCATAACGGGGGGCAAAGGTACAAAAAAAATGAGAAATTTCTCATTCCCCATTCTCATTTCTCATTTTTTATTCTTACCTTTGCATCCGATTTTTAGTGTCGTACACTATTTGCAAATGGGAAAAAGACGAAAACAGACCCCGCGCCGTCATGGTATGCAGGTTGTTACTTTGTGCATCAGCACCACGATGGTGCTCATTCTGATAGGGCTGGTGGTACTTTCGGTGCTCACCACCCGCAATCTTTCCGACTATGTACGGGAGAACCTGACCGTCACGGTGATGCTGGGCGACAGCGTCACCGTGCAGGAAGGCAAGGCCCTGGCCAGGAAACTGAGCGTGCAGCCCTACGCGAAACAAGTAGAATACATCAGCAAGGAACAGGCTCTTAAGGAACAGACTGAGGCAATGGGTAGCGACCCCTCGGAGTTTCTGGGCGTGAACCCGTTTGTGGCTACCATCGAGATGCACGTGCTGGCCGAATATGCCAATATTGATTCGCTGTCGATGATAGCCCGCAAGTTGGCGAAGAACCGCCGACAGGTGACCGACGTGGCCTATCAGGAAGACCTGACTCACCGCGTGAACCACAACCTCCAGCGCGTGTCGCTGGTGCTGCTGGTGCTGGCCGTGCTGCTCATCATCGTGAGCTATTCGCTGGTGTCCAACTCCGTGCGGCTCAGCATCTACTCGCGGCGTTTTGCCATCCACACCATGAAGCTCGTCGGAGCATCGTGGTCTTTCATCCGCTGGCCGTTCCTGCGCCGTGCCTTCGGCGTGGGTCTCGTGGCTGCCCTGCTGGCCTGCTGCGTGCTGGGCGCACTGGTTGTTGCGCTTTATCGCTATCAGCCCGGCATCGGACAAATCATCGGCTGGCAGGAACTGCTCATCACTGCGGTGGCCATGCTGCTGTTTGGCCTGCTCATCACGCTGCTGTGTGCCTACATCTCGGTGAACAAGTTCCTGCGCATGAAGGCTGGCGAGCTGTATAAAATCTGACATAGAAAACAAATAACAGATAAACAACATGAACAAGAGAAATTTTGCATTCGGACGGATGAACTTCATCCTGTTGGCCGTAGGTATGCTGGTGGTCATCATCGGCTTCATCCTCATGGGTGGCGACGCTTCGACCGACGAAGCCTACAACCCTGACATCTTCAGTGCCCGCCGTACCAAGGTGGCTCCCATCGTGTGCCTCATTGGTTTCCTGTCGATGGTCTACGCTGTGGTCTACAAGGCCAAGAACGAGACCTTTACCGAGGAGGAACCCGAAGAAGAGGAACCCGTGGCCGCCGAGCAGCAGCCCGCCGATGCGCCTACAGCTTCCTTAAACGCATCTAAGGAAGCCTTAAACGCGCCTAAGTCCGACTTAAACGCGCCTAAGCCTGCAGCCGATGCGCCTAAGACGCTCACGCCTGAAGAAGAGATGGCTGAGAGAACCCGCAAGGTGGAGGAGAGACTGGAAGCTCTGAGAAAGCTTTCGGCCCAGGCCCGTGCAGCTCGTGAGGCCCGTGAGGCAAAGGCAAAGGAAGCTAACGAACAGGCATAAGACATGGATTGGCTACAATCATTGATTCTGGGACTCTTGCAGGGACTCACTGAGTACCTGCCAGTCAGCAGCAGTGGCCATCTGGCCATTGGCCAGGCTATCTTCGGCCTTGAGAACGGCGAAGACAACCTTATGTTCACCGTAGCCGTCCATGTGGCCACGGTGCTGTCTACGCTGGTTGTACTGCGCAAGGAGATTGCATGGCTTCTGAAAGGGCTATTCGTTAGTCAGACCGTTGAGGGCAAGCCGGTGGCTTTCTTCGATAAAGATGCTACGCGCTACATGCTCAACATTCTGGTTTCCATGATTCCCGTAGGCATCGTGGGCCTGTTCTTCAAGGACAAGGTCGAGGAGATCTTCGGCTCCGGCCTGCTCATTGTGGGCTGCAGCCTGCTGCTCACAGCCGTGCTGCTCATCTTCTCCTTCATAGCCCAGCCCCGTCAGAAGACCCGCATCTCGCTGCGCGACGCCTTTGTCATTGGTATTGCTCAGGCCTGCGCCGTGCTGCCTGGTCTGTCGCGTTCCGGCTCTACCATTGCCACGGGACTGCTGCTGGGCAACAGCAAAGAGACGCTGGCCAAGTTCTCGTTCCTCATGGTCATTCCCCCCATCCTGGGCGAAGCCCTTCTCGATGTGCTCAAAGCCATGAAGGGCGAGGCTGTCATGGGCGACATCCAGTTGGTGCCCCTCTTGGTGGGCTTCCTGGCTGCCTTCATCAGCGGATGCTTTGCCTGTAAGTGGATGATTGACCTGGTGAAGCGCGGTAAGCTCATCTACTTTGGCTTCTATTGCGCCCTGATTGGTGTGGGAACCATTCTCTACAGTCTGTTAGGTTAAACAAGTGAGCATGAACTTCCAGGAAGGAGCAGTCATCTACATCAACAAGCCATACGGCATGTCGTCGTTCGGAGCGTTGGCCCACGTGAGATTTCTCATCTCGCGTAAGCTGCACGTGAAGCGAGTCAAAACCGGCCATGCCGGTACGCTCGACCCTTTGGCTACGGGAGTGCTCATCCTGTGTACGGGCAAGGCCACCAAGCGCATTGAGCAGATGCAGTACGAGTCGAAGGAGTACACGGCCACGCTGCAGCTGGGTGCCACCACCGCTTCCTATGACAGGGAGCACACGGTCAACATGACCTATCCCACACGTCACATCACCCGTGAGTTGATTCTTCAGACGCTGCCCCGCTTCGTGGGTACCATTGAACAGGTGCCACCCGAATATTCGGCCTGCAACATCGACGGCCACCGTGCCTACAAGATGGCCCGCAAGGGTGAGAAGGTGGAACTGAAACCCAAGGTGCTGCAGATAGACGAACTGGAACTGACCGCCTTCGACCCCAAGACCATGCAGATGTCCATCCGTGTGGTGTGTGGCAAGGGTACATACATCCGTGCCCTGGCCCGTGACATTGGCGAAGCCTTGGGCTCGGGAGCCTTCCTGACGGCACTGTGCCGCACGCGCTTGGGCAATGTCAGGATAGAAGAATGTCTGACGCTCGATGATGTTCCGCAGTGGCTCGACAGCATTGACATAGAGGATAGGCAACTAGCGAAATCCTAAATTGTAAATTGTCTAATTGTAAATCAGATACATGAAACTATCGCAATTCAAATTCAAACTGCCAGAAGAGCAGGTGGCACTCTATCCGCCGCACCGCGCCTTTGAGAATGAAGACGGTACGGTGGAGCGTGTCTACAATCGCGACCAGTGCAAGCTCATGGTGCTCCACCGCAAGAGTCAGCAGCTGGAACTGTTCAAGAAGGACGACAGCGGCAACGACACCGAAGAGTTCCTGACCTTCCGCGACCTGGTGAATTATTTCGACGAGGGCGATACCTTCGTCTTCAACGATACGCTGGTCTTTCCTGCCCGTCTCTACGGAACGAAGGAGAAGACCGATGCCAAGATTGAGGTCTTCCTGCTGCGCGAACTGAACGACGAGTTGCGCCTGTGGGACGTGCTGGTCGAACCTGCCCGCAAGATCCGCATAGGCAATAAACTCTTCTTCGACGGCGAAGGCCCCATGGTGGCCGAGGTCATTGACAACACCACCTCGCGTGGCCGCACCCTGCGGTTCCTCTACGACTGTCCGCACGATGAGTTCAAGCGTGAGCTCTATTCTTTGGGTGAGGCACCGCTGCCCCGTTACATCGTAAGTCGCCGTAAGGCTGAGCCTGACGATATGGAGAACTTCCAGACCGTCTTTGCCAAGAACGAAGGTGCTGTAACCGCTCCTTCCACGGGTCTGCACTTCAGCAAGCAGCTGATGAAGATCATGGAGATACGCGGCTTCAACTTCGCCTACGTCACAGTACACTGCGGACTTGGTTCCTTCGATCCCATCGAGGTGGAAGATCTGACCAAGCACAAGATGAACTCAGAGCAGATGTATGTGGGAGCCGAGGCCTGCCGTGTAGTCAACGAAGCCAAGCGTGCCGGACACACGGTGTGCTCCGTGGGCATCAGCACGGCACGTGCCACAGAGTCTGCCGTAGGTACCGACGGCATGCTGAAGGAGTATGATGGCTGGACAAACAAGTTCATCTTCCCACCCTACGAGTTCGGACTGGCCAATGCGCTCATCACCAATTTCTATCATCCTGAGTCAACCATGATGATGGCCACCGCAGCCTTTGGAGGATACGAACTGGTGTGTGAAGCCTACAAGCTGGCTCTGAAGCATAACTACATGTTTGGCTGTTACGGCGACGCCCTACTGCTGCTCGACGACTGATGGCCACACACGAAGTCTACTTGGGACTGGGCTCCAATCTGGGCAACCGTGAGATGCTGCTGGCTCAGGCCAGTGATGAGATTGCAAGGCTGATTGGCCCCATCCTGCGGCAGTCGGCTCTGTATGTCACAAAGCCATGGGGCTTCAGTTCTCAAAACGACTTCCTCAACGCAGTGGTGTGCTGCCGCACTGCGTTGCTGCCCCGCGAGGTGCTCTGGCGCACACAGCAAATAGAGTGTCAGCTGGGCAGGAAACAGAAGTCGGCAGGAGGTGTCTATCACGACCGTCCGATTGACATTGACATCCTGCTCTACGATGACTGGCACGTGCAGGAACCAGACCTGCAGATACCCCATCCGCTCATGCTTCAGCGTGACTTCGTGATGCGGCCCTTGCTTGAAATCCTGAAATAAAACATAACTAACTAAACAAAGTACTTAGAATTACTATTAACATGAAGAGAATTGCAAACTGTTTCTTGTTGTTGATGGCCGCCCTCGCGGCTTGGGCCCAGGCTGATTATGAACAGTACACGCGCGACCTGCCCTTCCCGATGGATCCTGTCGCAGTGCCTGAGTTTCCTGACCGTCAGGTCTCAATAACCGATTTCGGAGCTGTGGGCGATGGCCAGCAGTTGTGTACAGAAGCCTTTGCCCGTGCCATTGAGACCCTGTCGGCGCAGGGCGGTGGACACCTGATTGTGCCACAGGGCATCTGGCACACCGGACCGATTGTGTTGAAGTCGAACATTGATCTGCATCTTGAGGCTGGAGCCGTCATCTTGTTTGCAGCCGATGAAGACCTCTATCCGCTGGTTGAAACATCTTTCGAAGGACTGGACACCCGCCGCTGCCAGTCACCGCTGAGTGCCATCAATGCCGAGAACATTGCCGTGACGGGCCTGGGCGTCATTGACGGCAACGGACAGTACTGGCGTCCCCTGCGCCGTGACAAGGTTACAGACAAGCAATGGAAGAACCTGACCAGCCGTCCTGGCGGATTCCTGCTCAGAGACGATTTCTGGGTGCCTTCCGAAAGCTATGCAAGGGGCGCAAAAGATGCCGACTCGAATATTCCCAAGGTGAAGGACGAGGCTGAATGGAACACCATGAAGCGTTTCCTTCGTCCTGTCTTGGTGAGTTTGGTTGGCTGCAAGAAGGTATTGCTGCAAGGTGTTGTCTTCCAGAACTCACCAGCATGGAATCTGCATCCGCTGATGTGTGAAGACTTGGTTATTGACCATGTGCTGGTCATGAATCCCTCCTATTCCCAGAATGGCGATGCCCTCGACTTGGAGTCATGTCGCAGGGTGCTTATCCTTGACTCGCGCTTCAATGCCGGTGACGACGGCATCTGTCTGAAGAGTGGAAAGAACGAAGACGGACGCAGACGTGGCCGACCCTGTGAGCAGGTGGTGGTCGACGGCTGTACGGTCTTCTATGGTCATGGCGGTTTTGTCGTGGGATCGGAAATGAGTGGCGGCGTGCGTAATATCATGGTGTGCAACTGCCAGTTCCTGGGCACACAGGTAGGACTGCGCTTTAAGAGTACCCGTGGACGTGGCGGTGTGGTCGAGAATATCTTTGTAGACGGTATCTCCATGACCGACATTGAGACCTATGCGCTGACGTTCAACATGTACTACCGCGGAATCTCCGTGGCCGAAGTGCTGGCTTTGGGCTTGAAGGACGAGGTGGTGGAACCTGCACCCGTGGACGAAACTACTCCTGTGTTCCGCAATATCGACATCCGCAACGTTCGCTGCAACAATGCTCTGCTGGCTATGGAGTTCAACGGACTGCCTGAAATGCCCATTGATAACATCCGCCTGAAGAACATCAACATCATTGCCGACTATGATGCAACATTCCGCTATTGTCGCAACATCACGAAGGAGGATGTCAGAATCCAATTAAAGAAATAGTAAAAAATGAAGAAGGCTGCACATCGATTCTGACGTGCAGCCTTCTCACTCTTTACTTTTCAACTATTACCTTAACATTATTTGCGCAGACCGAGAGCCTTGATGATGGCGCGGTAACGCTCAATGTCGTTGGTGTAGAGATACTTCAGCAGCTTGCGGCGACGACCTACCATCATAGTCAGCGAACGAGCCGTGGCGAAGTCCTTGCGGTTCTGCTTCAGGTGCTCGGTGAGGTGCTTGATGCGATAGGTGAACAGGGCAATCTGGCTCTCAGCTGAACCCGTGTCCTTGGCATCCTTGCCATACTGGCCGAAAATCTCTGCTTTCTTTGCTGAATCGAGATACATAATTGTTGATTGTGATTAAAAAGTTTTTGCTCTATACATCCTTCTGACGCCTGCCGTACCAATCACGCCAGTACGGGTTACGTCCTTGAGATGCTTCGGATTTTCCGAAAAGCGCGTGCAAAGGTACAACTTTTTCCGCATTCCAACAAATTATTCAGAAAAAAGTTGTACCTTTGCACCCGATTTTACGTAAAAAGTATTTATGCAGGACATCAGAAACATTGCGATTATCGCACACGTAGACCACGGAAAGACAACCCTTGTGGACAAAATGATGCTGGCAGGAAATCTCTTCCGTGAGGGACAGAACCTCAGCAGCCAGGTGCTTGACGCCAACGACCTCGAACGTGAAAGAGGCATTACTATCCTTTCCAAGAACGTTTCCATTAACTGGAAAGGCACCAAGATTAACATTATCGATACTCCGGGACACTCCGACTTTGGCGGAGAGGTGGAGCGCGTGCTCAACATGGCCGACGGCTGTCTGTTGCTGGTCGACGCTTTTGAAGGTCCCATGCCGCAGACCCGCTTCGTGCTGCAGAAGGCATTGCAGATAGGACTCAAGCCCATCGTGGTGGTCAACAAGGTTGACAAGCCCAACTGTCGTCCCGAAGAAGTCTACGAAATGGTGTTCGATCTGATGTTCTCGCTCAATGCCACTGAAGACCAGCTGGATTTCCCCGTGGTCTACGGTTCGGCCAAGAACGGATGGATGGGAGAAGACTACAAGACACCCACCAATGATATTACCTATCTGCTTGACAAGATTGTGGAGGTTATTCCCGCTCCGCAGCAGATAGAGGGTACGCCCCAGATGCTCATTACTTCGCTCGATTATTCAAGCTATACAGGTCGCATCGCTGTGGGCCGCGTGCATCGTGGGACGCTGAAGGACGGCATGCAGGTCACGCTCTGCCACCGCGACGGTTCGATGGAGAAGACGAAGATCAAGGAACTCCATACCTTCGATGGCATGGGCCATCAGCGCATTGATCAGGTAGAGTGCGGCGACATCTGTGCCGTTATCGGACTGGAGAAGTTTGAGATTGGTGACACCATTTGTGACTTGGAGAATCCAGAACCGCTGCCCCCCATTGCCATCGACGAGCCTACCATGTCGATGCTCTTCACCATCAACGACTCACC
>JAEEGL014866715.1_pt1 | contig 34655 bp, 22 predicted proteins | sample 9134231 | NCBI WGS metagenome assembly JAEEGL01 (sample SAMN16246548, study PRJNA631951) | gut metagenome | biome: gut microbiome; feature: rumen; material: fiber-attached | host: Bos | place: Iran: Karaj | collected 2018-10
ATGATATAATCATATAATAAAAAGGAGCATCTATATGAAGATAGTTGAATTGACTCGTGAACAATTTGATGAGTTTGCTAAATATAATCAATTAACTAATTATTGTCAAACAACTAAGTATGCAATATTTATGACTAATTATGGTTATGAATATGATTATATTGGCTATATAGATGATAATTCTAATATAGTAGCAGCTTCTTTAATACTTACTAAAGTATTAGAAGGAAGAACTAAATATGGATATGCTCCAAAGGGATTCTTACTTAATTATTTTAATAAAGACTTAGTTAAAAGTTTCTTTACTGATTTAAAGAAATTTTATAAAAGAAATGGTTTTGTATTTATTAAGTTTAATCCCGAAATATTAATTGGTAGAACTGATAAAGCTCATAAATTTCAAATGGGTTATTCAGCTAATACAGCTATTATGGATGACTTTAGAAAATTAAATGTTAAAAGACGTGTTGAATTAAAAGAATTTGATTTATTAGAACCTAAAATGACAGCATTTATTAATTTAAAACAATATAGTATTAATTCCATACATAGACAATTTAGAAAGAAAATAAGAAAAAGTACTACTAAAGGTTTAAGATTAACTGTTGGAGATGCTAAAGATATTGAAATACTATATAATATGATGGAAGGTAAAACTAAGAAACCATTAGCATATTATAGAGATCTATATAATGTATTTAGTAAAGATAATTCAATTGAATTAGTATTTATTCAAGTAGATTATCAACAATACTTAGCTCGTACGAGAGAAATATTTGATGAAGAACAAGAAAAGAATGATGATTTAAACTTAGCATTCCTAGAAAACCCTAAAATATATGCTCAAAAAGTTAATTCAGATAAGAGATTACTTGCATATAAGAATGATATATTAAATGCAACAGAAGGCTTAAAAAAGAATCCTAGTGCTATAGTAGCAGGAGCTTTAGTTATTAAACACTTTAATAGAGTTACAATAATAGCTTCTGGATATAATAATGATTTTAAGAAATTAAATCCAAATCATTTCTTATATCATAGTATTTGTGAAAGATATAAACCATATTTTGATTATTGTGATTTATATGGTGTTACAGGTGATTGGTCAGAAAATAGTAAGTATTTTGGTTTAAATCACTTTAAATTAAAATTTAATCCAACTATATATGAATTTATTGGTGAATTAGATTTAATATGTAATGATTGGTTACATAGAAAGTTATCTAAAACAGATGCTATAGAAAGAGAATTTGCTAAATTTCAACATTAAAAAGAGAGTTAATACTCTCTTTTATTTTGTTCTATTTTGTCTAAATCTTTCATCTGGATCTAGAATAGCTTTTCTTAATCTAATATCATCTGGTGTTACTTCAACATATTCATCATCTGCGATAAACTCTAAAGCTTCTTCTAGATTAAATGTTCTAGGTCTTACTAAAGCAATAGCTTCATCGCTACCTGATGCTCTAGTATTAGTTAATTGTTTATTCTTACATGGATTAACATTTAAGTCATTATCTCTATTATGAATACCTACGATCATACCTACATATACATCAGTAGCAGGTCCAACACACATTTGACCTCTATCTTGTAAGTTAAATAATGAGAAGCCTAAAGTCTTACCATTTTCCATAGATACTAATACACCATTTTTACGAGAACTCATATCTCCTGCATATGGTTTATATCCTTCAAATGATCTAACCATAATACCTTCACCTTTAGTATTAGTAATAAATGCTGATCTATAACCAATTAATCCTCTGGTAGGAGCACTAAATGTTAAATGCGTATAATTATCATTACTAGTAGTCATACTTCCTAGAATACCTTTTCTTTCTTGTAAGTCAGATATTACTGTAGAAGCATAATCACTTGGTGTATTAATAATAACTTGCTCATATGGTTCACATTTAACACCATCTATTTCTTTAAATAATACTTGAGGTTTAGATACACATAATTCATATCCTTCTCTTCTCATATTTTCAAGTAATATAGATAAGTGTAATTCTCCTCTACCAGATACTTTATAACCATCTGAACCTTCAATTGGTTCAACTTTTAAACCAACATTAGATTCTAGTTCTCTTTCTAATCTTTCTTTTATATGTCTAGTAGTTAAGAACTTACCTGATCTACCAGCAAATGGTCCATTATTAACTAAGAAATTCATAGATAGTGTTGGTTCTTCAATGTATATAGGATCTAATGGATTTGGTTTACCAAATTCACATATCGTATCACCAATAGATATATGAGCACATCCTGCTACAGTAACTATATCACCATAGAAAGCTTCTTTTTTCTCTACTTTATTTAATCCTTCATTAACAAATAATTTAGTAATCTTAAATGATGTTTCTGTACCATCATTCTTTACTAATGTTACTTGTTCTCCAGATCTTATTTTACCTTTAGTAACTCTACCAATACCAAGTCTACCAATATAATCATCATATGCTAATGTACTTACTTGCATTTGTAAGTCATCATTTTCATTACCTTCATATGGTTTAACTTGTTTAATTATAGTATCTAATAATGGTTTAATAGAATCTTCTCCTTGATCATTAGGATCTAATCTAGCAATACCTTGTTTAGCTATACCATATATAATTGGGAAATCTAATTGTTCATCAGAAGCATCTAAATCAACGAATAAATCAAATGTTTCATTTACTACTTCATCTATTCTAGCATCCTTCTTATCTATTTTATTTATAAATAAGATAGGTTTAAGATTTTGTTCTAGAGCTTTCTTAAGTACAAATCTTGTTTGTGGCATAGGACCTTCAGCAGCATCTACAATTAAAACTACTGTATCTACAGTCTTAATTACTCTTTCTACTTCAGAACTAAAATCAGCGTGTCCTGGAGTATCTACGATATTAATTTTATAATCATTATATCTAATAGCGCAGTTCTTAGAATAGATTGTAATACCTCTTTCTCTTTCAATATCATCAGAGTCCATTACACATTCAACGATTTCATCTCTTTCAGAGAAAACACCATTTTGTTGTAATAAAGCGTCTACTAATGTACTCTTTCCTGCATCTACGTGTGCTACAACGGCAATATTAATTATTTTATCCATATCACACTTCACCTCTTTGTCAAAATAACTACTAGATTTTACACCAAAATAGAATATTTTGCAAGAAAAACGATTTTAGCATTTTCTTCTTTTTATAAATACTATTTTAATGTATAATACTTATAGGTGATAAAATGAAAAAGATAGGACATTTTTTAAAGAAAACATTTAATAAAATTGGTTCACTAAATATATATATAAAAACGTTTATAGCAGGATTTATTGTACTCCTTATTACATATATATTAAATCATGTAGCACCATTTGGTGATAGATCTCTATTATGTGTAGATTTCTATCATCAATATGGACCTATGTTAGCTGAATTTTATGATCGTGTTCATAATATATCTAATTTAACTTTTTCTTTTAGTATGGGTATGGGATTACCTTTCTTTAGGAATTTCTTAAATTATATGTCGAGTCCATTTAATATAATATTATTCTTCTTTAGAAGAACAGATCTTATTATGTCATATGGAGTTGTAATTGGATTAAAAGCTATTATGGCTGCTGTTACAATGGTTTATTTCTTATCTAAGAAGTTTAAATCACAAGAATTATATTTTGTACCTTTAGGTTTAATATATGCTTTTGGAGCTTATTTTACAGCTTATTATTGGAATTTAATGTGGTTAGATGGATTAGTATTCTTACCATTAATAGTACTGGGAATTGAATATATAGTAGATGAAGGTAAATGGAAGTTCTATACAATATTCTTAGCTATTATGTTATTAGCTAATTACTTTATTGGTTATATGATATGTATATTCGCAGTAATATATTTCTTATTATATTTAATATTACAAACACATATATCATTTAAAAAAGGTGAAAGATGGAAATCTATTAAAGAAGCTTGTAGTTATATGTTTAAGAGATGTCTTAAATTTGGTACAGCCTCATTAATAGCTGGTTTACTTGGAGCATTCCTACTAGTACCTATGGCTATGTCATTAAAGTCTATAAGTGCTACAGGTAGTGAAATGCCTACAAGTCAATATTATGATTTTGAAGTAATAGATTATTTAAAGGGACATCTAACAGGTGTAGATGTTACAGTATTTGCTAGTGATGAGATAACTAATCCAAATATATCTTGTGGTATATTATCAATTGCTTTATTATTAGCATTTATATTTAATAGAAAGATATCATTTAAAGTTAAGTTAATATATGGATTAATGTTAGGTTTCTTTATATTTGCCTTCTTTAATCCACAGTTAGACTTTATATTACAAGCATTCCATGTACCGAATGACTTACCATATAGATATTCATTTATATATTCGTTTGTTCTGGTACTTATAGGAGCTTATAGTATTCATAACTTTAAGAAGATTGAATTCCCTATTGTCTTAGTAGGTTATTTATTCTTAATGGCGTTACTATTTGCTATATCTGAAGATAATTGGCATGATTTATCTACTAATTTAATATATATAAATATGATATTATTAACATTATATTTTATGTTCTATGTAGCATGTCATTATTTAGATAATAAATTCCATGCTTTCTATTATGGATTAATACTAGTAGCTATGATAGATACGGGTGTTATGTTAAATAATAACTGGGATATAACACAAAACTTACCAGGTTTCTATGAAGACTATACAGCTACTGAAGAATTATTAAAGTTTGTTAAAGATCAAGATAAAGATAAGTTCTATCGTATTGAAAATACTTCAATGATGACATTAAATGATAGTTCTTGGTATAACTATTATGGTATGACAACATTCTCAAGTATGGCTTATGAATCTATGGCAAAATTACAACATAGATTAGGTATGCCAGGTAATAATATTAATAGTTATTATTATGTACAAGCTACACCAATATATGACTTAATGTTTGATATGAAATACTTTATTGGTGAAAGAAATGACTTCAATAGATATGATGAAATATATGTTGGAGAAGAAAAAGCTAATAGATTCTTATATGATATTAGTTTAGGATTTGCTGCCAACTTTGATTTATTAAATTGGAATTATGAAACAGATAATCCTTTCCAAATCCAAAATGATTTCATGAAGTTATCTTCTGGTATTGGTCCAATATTACATCCAATGGAATTAACAAAAAAAGAAGAATTATGGACTGATGGTAATAGAGCAGTAATGCGTTATTTCTATACGAATAATTATGATAATGCATACTTATATGCTAGAGATTATACAGTAGACTTTATAATTATTGGTGATTGTTTATATTACAATAATAAAGATTATGAAGAATTATTTAATCAAGTAGATGAATCTTATGGATTATCATATAGTTATGTTGAAGATTATGATGAAGAAAAGATTATTAATATTTATTCCCAAGATGAAGAATTAGAAATAATTGTTGGTTATAATAATTACTTTACTATTGGATATTTACTATATCAAATGGATCATGATGTATGGAATAAAGCTTATGTTGAATTATATGGTGGTAAATTAGATATTACATCATTTACGGAATCTAAGATAAAAGGAAATATTAATGTTAAACCAAATCAAATAGTATATACATCTATTCCTTATGATGAAGGATGGCATGCATATGTTGATGGTGTTGAACAAAAGAAATATAAGATTGGTGATGCCCTACTTGGTTTTGATTCACCAGATGGTACTCATGAAGTAGTACTTGAATATAAAGTACCTTATATGTTACCAGCATTTATTGTTAGTGCTTTAACTCTTGGAGCTATGCTTCTAGATTATTTTAAAGGTAAACAAATAAGACAATTTATTATTAATAAATTACCTAAGAAAAAAGAAAAAGAAGGAAAACCTTCTATAGAAAAAGTAACTAATAAGAAAAAGAAAAAGAGAAAATAATTTCTCTTTTTTATTTGTTTATAAATAACTTATCAATATTCTTTTTAGGCATTAATATTTTAACGCCTCTTTCATTCTTAATTGTATAATCTAAGTTATGTATTTCTAATTCTTCACCATCTATACACCAAGACTTACGCATCTTCTTCTCAAAGTGTATTTTTAACTCATTAGTGCGATAAGATTCAAAACCATCTACACGTGATGCATCAGACGTAACTAATTGTGCAAATGCCCTTAAAATGTCTATTCTTCGTGTATAAGTACACATTAATACTTCAAATGTATCATCATCTAATTTAATGTCTTTATAAAAACCACTAAAACCAGCTATTCTATTAGCAGAACTAATAATAACTAAAGAATATAAACCTGTTTTTTCCATACCATTAACTTTATAAGTTAATTGATAGTTTTTAGTAACATCAAAGAAGTCTCTAGCACCATACATTAAATATGCTAAATGACCATATTTCTTTTTTAAATCTCTAGGTGTTGAATATGGTATAGTCATAAACTTACCAAAACCTGCTACATATACAAATGGTCTTCCATTAATCATTGGAATATCCATTTCTTTAATTACTCCACCTAAACATAATTTAATATTCTTTATGATATCTTGACCATATCCAAACATAACACCAACATCGTTAGTAGTTCCTACTGGTATATGAGCCATTACTAATCTTGTCTTTCTTTGTAGATTACCATGAACAACTTCATTGAATGTTCCATCTCCACCCATAGACATAATTAAATCAACATAACCAATATGACTAACAATTTCTCTAGCATGACCTTCATATTGTGTACCCATAAATGTTGCGGAATATCCATAACTCTCAATTATTTTTTTATATTGAGGAATATTCTTCTTTTTTAAAGTATGCCCACTGTTCGGATTATAAATAACAATACATGTTTTCATAATAATCTCTCCACAAGGTAGATTATATATTTAAGGGGTATTTTTGTCAAATTATTACTATATAAATAAGTAAATATATTATATAATTATATTATACAAGGAGATACATCATGACTTACGAACAACGACTTAAACTTTTACTTGAAAAAAATGATATTGAAGCTATTAAGAGATTAAAAAAAGGAAAAGCTGTAATAGCACTAGCAGATATACTTGAACATGAAATGCTAGCGTTTAAATATTATAAAGAACATGATATATCATATATTAATAATATGTTTAATGTATTAATAATCTTATTAGATAAAGAAGATTGTTTACAAACAATGTTATATGATAAGTTTACTTATATTCATAATATTATTAAGACTATATTACATTCTAGACCACAAATAATGGGTCCTATTGAAAATAAGAATTATGAAGATTTAAAACAAATTATTATTAATATGGAAAATACGATGTTACGTATTTACTATAATAATCCAACGGATTATGATCCAAGAAAAGAAGCTTTTATTCAATATATTATATTTGATTTAAAATATATTAATTTCTTTGAACATGCATGTGAGACTTTCCCACATATCGTTAATTGTACAAATCATCGTGGTGTGCCTTTAATTGAACAAGTATTAGATAAATACCTAGAGGGATTAGAAAAGTATCTAGAAAAGCCTAATTTAGGTCCTTTAGACGATGTTATATATTATGGTAAAGTTATTAAAATAATAATGAAGAGTGAAAAAGTTAAAATAGATGATAATACTAAGAAAGCATTATTAGGTAGAATAAGAAAATATGCTGCATCTAAACACTTTGAAGATTCACGTCATAAAGAAAAATTATCTTTCTTTATTAATGAAATAACTAATACCATAAGTGGTATAGATTATCCTGAAACAGAAAAATATACTGATTATAAATATGAAATACATAAAGACTTTAAAGAAGCTCATTATTTTGAAGCTCATACCCTATATGTTAATTATCAACATTTAGGTGGTAAACCAACTAAGAGAAATATATATACTTTTGATGGTGAAGGAGCTAAAGAAATAGATGATGCTTTATCTATAACTCATGAAGATGGTATATTTCATCTTGGAGTACACATAGCCTATCCAATGGGATATATTAGTCAAGATTCGATAATTATGGATGAGGCTAAAAGAAGAACTACTTCTATATATTATGGAGATGACTGTATTCCATTATTTCCAATTGAATTATCTGGAGATTTAATGTCTTTAAATCAAGGTCAAAAAAGAAAATGTATTAGTTATTACTTTGATATAGATGAATTAACTGGTGATTTAATCGATTTTAAAATAAAAAAAGAACTATGTACTGTTAGAAAAAATCTAACTTATAGTGACTTTAATCATATAATGGAACATGGTACTAGTGATCGTAGACTTGAAGAAGCAATTATTTTATTAAACCAAGTAAGTGATTTATTAGCTCAAGTATATGATGAAGATCAATATTATCAATATGTTCATCAAAATGGTCAACAAGCTGAAACTAAATCAGAAAAAGTTGTAGCTAATGCTATGATATTTACTAACTATCATACAGCTAAATTATTTAGTTCAAGAGGTTTACCATTCATATATAGATGTCATGAAGTAAATCAAGCTGAAATTAATAGATTAACTATATTACAAAATGGTTTAAGATATCAAAGAAATACAGATAAGATAGTTAAGAACATTGAATTAATTAAGAATATGTTTCCAAAAGCTTTCTATTCCAGAAGTAATAAGGGACATGAAGGTTTAGGAATAAACTTCTATTCTCATGTTACTAGTCCATTAAGACGATTAGCCGATAATATTGCTGATATATGTATTGAAAAATTTATACTTGGTGAATATACTGAAGAAGATATTAAACGTATAAGTGATTTAATTGATGAAACTACAGAAATAATAAATGAAAAACGTAATTCAGTAATGGAATATACAATATTACAAGAAAAGAAACTACAATTAAGATAATTTTAGTATTTAAAACCTCCTATTATGTGTTATTATATAAAGCACATGGGGAGGTTTTTGAGTTGGGAGACAAAAACATATTTATAAATGATATGAATACTGAAGCTTCATTTGATGGTACATTTTCAATGTATGTAGCTTTAAAAGAAACTTTAGCAGAAAAATTAAAAGAAAAAGAAAGATTAGAAAAGAAATTAAAAGAAGAAAAAGTAGAAAAAGGATTATCTTTTGAAGATAAATGGAAAATATATTCAATAATTAAGAATCTACGTAATACTCGTAATTATTATTACGGAATAGATTTAGGGGATTTAAGATTACATATTGGTGAAGAATATCCTGAAGTATATGAACTTGAACAAGTTTATAAATCTATTAATGAATTACGTTCTAATATCGAAAGGTTATTAGATGAATGTGTTACATTTAATTGCTTCGTAGGTGAAGAATTTGATGAACGTTGCATGCATAAACATTATCTAGTTAGATTCCATGATGAATTAAAATGTGTTTGTTGTGGAGCAACAACTAAAGATTATGGTTTATCTAGAGATGAAACTAATTTTCTAATGGTAGCTGCTAGACATCAACAAATATTAATTGATCAAGCTACTAAAAATGATTTACCTTTAATAGAAGTATTGCTTGAAGAACAAGATTTTTCTAGAAGTCTAGATGAACCAGTTGATGAAGATAGTGAAAACTATTCTGATGTAGCTGAAGATCAATACTTAGCTGATTTAGCTTCAGTACCTGAAATAGAAAGACAAGTTAAGAAAGCTCATTTCATAGATAACCATTCATTAGGTAATGATAAATTAGTTGTTAATGATAGCCATTATTTATCAGATGGAGAAACTATTGAATTATTAGATCAAATAGAAGAAGACTTAGAAGAAGCTAAAGCATCTACTTCTCGATTTAGAGATTTATATATTGAAGACTGTTATGTTGCTCAATATGAAATACTATTATTAAATGGATGCAATCCACAAGATCTATATAATGATATTCAAAATGAAGCAGAAAGAATAGCCTTTACTAGAGCATATTATAATGTTTCTCGTAGTATATTTAGAACTAATAGTGATTACTTTAATGGTGATGAATTAAAAGCTCTAGCATTTGACTGTGTAACAGCTAATCAAGAAATTAATAATCGTATTTTAAAAATGAAAGTAAGAAGATAATAAAAAAACAACTCATATGAGTTGTTCTTTTTTTTAATGGAGGGGCCTACCGGATTTGAACCGGTGCTCAGGGAGTTGCAGTCCCTTGCCTTACCGCTTGGCTAAAGCCCCGTACAAGAATGATTATAGCAAAACGATATAATCAAATCAAGTACTTTTGCAATATTCAGAATCAGGGTCTAAATATAAAACATAAGTCTTAGCTCTAAAACTAAAATATACTTTTTCACGATCATCTAATTCATCTACAATTAGATATATTTTATCGTATTCTTCTTTTTTAACATCTACATAATCTATAGTACGTTTCTTACTAGATTTTAGATATACAAACTTCTTATAGAATGCTGTTACTGTCTTTAAGTTCTTCATAAAATATGAATCAGTAGTAGTATCCATAGAGTAATCTAATTCAAGTAACATCTTAGTAGTTTTATCTTGTCCTTCATGGACCGTTACTGGTTGTTCAACTATATCACAACCACCATTAGATCCACTCTTACATAACATAAATAAATAAGATAATGTATCTGAATAATCATAACCACTAATAATAATACTAGATTTATTCTTACCTACAGCACCATCATCATAAGTAAATTGTTGATTTAAACATACGACTTCTTCATCTCTATCGGTATCTATACTTCTTGCTTCAACATTAAAGTATTTATATACACCAAAGACATCAGTATTCTTTTCCGTAATACTAGCACGTACTTTTAATACAAAGTTATTAACTTGCTTAGTATTAACTCTTTCTGGTAATTCAAAAGTTAATGTTAAACCATCAATAGTAGCATGTCCTGGTATAGCTGAACCATTTTCATAAGGAATACCTAAATCAATAAAATATGTATTCTTAGATGTAACTGGATTATAAGATAATTGACCTAAGCCTAAAATAATACCATTTAAATCTAAACTTTGAGGTTTATCATTATTATTCTTAACTAACATGTTTACTACAACATATTTCTTTTCATCTGATACTTCTTTACCTCTATAATCAAACTTCGTTACATAAGCATCATTTACTTGGTAATATATACCATTTATTTGTTCAGCATAAGTCTTTTCAACTTTCTTAAAGTTTTTATTATAATAGTCAAAACCAAAAACAAAACCAAAGACAATTAAACCAACAGTAACTACAATAATTGGTATTTTATTCTCTAAGAAATAATATTTCATTTCTCTAAAGAATCTTCTTATCTTTCTCTTATAAACATAAGAATCTTGACCAATCATAACTTCGTATTCAGCTGAGTCTTGATCAACTATTTCTAACTCTTTAATATCTTTACTGAAGTTAAATCTCTTAACATCAAATCCAATACCACGAATAAAACAGAATAACAACAATACAACATCAGGGGCCATTACCAAGATAACTATATCACGGTATAAACCAACAGCATCCATTGTTTGTGTCGTCTTAGAAATGTTACTTAATGCCATACCAAAATAAGAGTTAGCAAAGAATAACACTATTGAATATATAGCTATAATTAAATATAAAGTATAAGGTTTATTTTTCTTTCTTAATAATAAGAATATGATAGCAGACATTGCTATTGTTACTAGAGGGATGTAATACAATGATGAATCGAAATTAGCCATTGCATCGCCATATGTTAATACTGATTGGTTATATAATTGCGTAAAGAATTGTCTTAATATATTTAAACTAGCAAATACATATGCTAAGCATCCAAATAGTATTAAATGCAACATCCTAAAGTGTTTAATTAAAAATGCATAAGGCTTTCTAATTACCATAGTGCACTACCCTCCTTATTATAACTATAATTATATCACATAATATTAAAGAAATATATAAACTAAAAAAGTTATTCAAAAATGAATAACTTATTTTCATGTGAGAAATTCCACTCAAAACTTTTTAGTAATAATTTAGGTCCATTTGCTAAATCAAAGGAATATAAAGAATCACCAGATAAGAAGAATACTTTATCTTTATTAGTCATAAATATATATTGTACTTCTTTATCAAATACTTTAATTTTATATTTACTTTTATATAATACTAAATATAATTTATTATCTTCAATTACATAGTTATATGCTTTATTATTACTAAATAAATAATCATTATATACTAGTTTTTCTAAAGATACATCTTGCCATTCTCCTTGATATACTTTACCACCATCTAGATTACTTACTCTTTTAATTTTCTTTTTAGCTATATCTAAACGATATTCATTCTTGTCTTTACGATCAAATAAATATACATAACCATCATAATCACCCATAAAGTAAGAATCAAAATAGATATTAAAACCAAATTTCCATTCATCTATTTTATTTTTACTATGATCATATATATAGAATTTATCAAATGTTCTAGTACTATCATAATCAGCAAATATAATATAGTTATTAACTGTATATGATAAGTTATTAGTATATGATTCTTTCTTTAAGAAGTTATGTTCATCACGATTATTAATATTATATATACCCTTCTTATTCCATACATAATAATTATAATCATCATTATATATTTGAATACTGTTACTTTCTCTTAATAGTTTTGGATCATCACCAATATCTCTTATATATGATTCATCATAATATACTTTATCTTTAAGACATTGTGTAGGTAATATATTATCATTAACTTTTAATGTACCACATGTAAATTGATCAGTTCCATCTAATTTAAATTCTTTAACTAGTTTTCTCTTCTTACTATAATTACCTTCTAGTACGTAATAGAATTCAATATCATCTTTCTTAATATTAAAAGAATATATTTTATCTTTAGCATTATATTTTTCAATTACTTCATAATCTTCATATTTATAATTTATTTCATAATCTTTAGCTTTATTAATTATAAATATAAAACCAATTATAATTATAAGAAAAATACTTATAAAAAATATTAATTTTTTCATTTATACCTCATTTTGAAAAAAGAAGATCTTTTTAGTCTTCTTTATCTCTCTTAGCATAAGCTTTTTTAGCTTCTTGCATAAACATAGTTATTTTAGTTTCAATTTCCATTAAACCACTCTTAGGTAAATTAGAAACATATACTTTTTCTTTAATAGTATCAATAGTAGCTAAACCCCAGAATAATCTAGCTTCAACTTCCATATCATTATATAAATCTGGAGTAATAGAAGTAAATGTATAACCAGGAATTAAGAATCTATTTTGAGCTACAATTAATCTTTGGTTAGTAACTGCTACTACACCAGTATTAAAGAAACTCCAATTATCATTATCTAATTGACCAGCAAAGACAAATTCAACTTTTTCATTTGGATTTAAATGTTTATCTACTACTTCACAATGTTTCTTTAGTCTATTCCAAACAACTCCTCCTGGATATTTGTCTACGAATTGTTTTAATAAATCATATGCTTCGTGTCTCATTATATACTCACTCCTTTATTATTTTTAAATCTTTTAATTTTTGTATTACTATTTCTTCAGTAACATATCCTCTTATACAACCTTCTAATTTACCTTTTCTAGTAATTAAAGTCATAGGTTTTGGATATGCTTCACTTATTTTAGTATCTTTATTAGTTACTGTACATTCAGCAGGAATAGTAATATCTAATTCTTGAATCTTTTTATACTCTTCTTCTTTATAATTATCTAAATCAAAATAATATATATCTAGTTTATGCTCTTTAGCAACATTATTAATTACTGGTAAATATAAACCACAATAACTACATGATTCAGCACCAAATACTGCTATAGTATATTCTTTACTATTAAATTTCTTAATATATTCAGCTGCTGTACTTAATGATTTATAATATTTTTCATGGTCAGGTATTATACCTAATATATATTTATCTAGGTATACTCTTATACCAGATTCATCATATTCATCTGTTATTAAAGTAACTGGTTTATCTTTTAGATATAAGATATAATCATTTTCTTTAAATGTTGATAATTCTGGATATCCTTTTAATACTTCTTTTATTTGATCATAATTATTATCTACATAATATAAATTCATATGATATTTCTTTGCTAATGATTTAGCTAAGTTTTCTTTATCTTTATTTTTAATTTCTCCGATATGAACAAAAGAATAACTATTTGCTTTAACTTCTGTTTTTAGTTTATCTATAGGTAAATATTTAGTTTCTCTAGATACGGATTTATATAAAATAAATCCTCCGAATAATACTACTATTACTAAAGCACTAATCAACCATAGTTTCTTTTCCATCATAACCACCCAATATAATTATAATATCATTATAGTATTTTAGCAATTAAAAAACTCCTTTAAAGGAGTTTGTATCATGGTTACCCAAGTAGGATTCGAACCTACGGAATGGCGGAGTCAGAGTCCGCTGCCTTACCACTTGGCGATTGGGCAATAAAGGTATAAACCAATATTACCACTACTTAATTAAAATATCAATTACATACCTAGTTCATTTCTTATTCTATTTAAGTCTTGAATACTTAATAATCTTTCATCCATTACAACAGCACTAAAATTATATATACGGCCATATAAATCCATTAAAGCTGTTAAGAACTCTTTTTCTCCTTGTCTATCAGCATCTGCTATTAACATAAGTAAATTATGAGATGATGGTACAAAGTCACTTGGTAATCGATGATCTTCAATTCTACTATAGATTTTATCTATTATACCCATAAATATTTCATGTCTATGTATTAATTCTTCAATAAAATGTTTAACTATAGTTTCTTCTTTTTTAGTTAATTTAATTGGTATACCTGGAGCTTGATGTAATTTAAATACATACTGAGTATCTTTATCTCCGATTAAGAAACTTACAAAAGATACTAATGGAATACCACATATAGTTGAATTACATAATACAAAGTTATTAGCAGGACTATTTTCTACTATACTTTGAGTAGTAACACCCCATAAATTAAAAGCCATATCTTTGTTATATAATACTTTATAATTTATTAAATAATCTAAGAATTCAAATATAGTTGTTTTTACTTTTTGATGTAAGTCAAAATCAAACAAGAATGTTGGATGAGGATAATCTAGTCTAGATCTATAAAAGTATCTATATATACTAGCTTTATTATCAAACATATCATATAGTTGAATATCTTCTTTAGTAATATTAACTCCTATTTTGGAAAAAGATTCTCTACTAGCTTTAATAACATCTAAATCTCTTCCTAGTTTATTAGGAAAATAACCGATAGAGTATCCATTAATAGCTACTAAATTTAAACAAGTAGTTTTATCACTTAGTATAGGCATGTTTTTAACCATATCTAAAGGATCTTTTTTTATTAAACCTTTTTGTTCGATATGCTTACATTTATCATATATTTCATCTAAAATACGGTAATCTTTACTCATAATAGTAACAAAGAAATTCTTTAGATTATCTCTATCTTGACCAAATAATGAATCATATTCTTTTTTATTCATCATACCTTTAATAGCCATGATTTCATCAACATCTACAGTTTCTTTATCACTTATAGTTCTTAAGAAGTCATAAAATGATGTTTTAGCAAAACTATCTGGATTCATACTATCACCTATTATCCATTATAACATAAAAAAACTTATGCTTAGATAAATTATCTATCTAATACATAAGTTATTATACTATGAGTATTAATACTATCTTTTATTTCTTGATTATTTACTTTAATAGTATATTCTTTATTATTAGAACTAGTATTTAATACTATTATAACTATATTATCTTTATTACTAAAGGAAGCTATATAGAGATGTTTATTATTTATAGTCTCCACAATATTATAAGTATCATCTAAGAAATGACTTATATGATATAAATAATAATATATAGGAGTTTTAATAAATGATTTATTATCATATATAACAGCACTTTTAACTTTATTATTTATATATGTTGGACCACTATTTTTATCTAATAGAATATTCCAATCTAAATAAGCATTAATACCATTATTAAAGTCATTAATAATATCTTTTAGATAGTATTCAGCATCTTTAATCCATTCTTTTTCATTATATTTAGAATAACCACAACACATTTCAGTATTAATCATTAAGATATCTTTATTCTTTTCTCTAATTTTATGTAATTCTTCGTAATTTCCATCAGTATAATAATGGAAACCTATACCTGCTACTTTATCATCATCTTTATATAGAGATTTAAATTTATGATATAAATCATCTTTATTATGATCCCATAATAATACTTTTTGATTATCTAATTTATTTAATAAATGATTATAAAGAAAAGCTTTTTGTTCATCTAAACTAAATACACATGATTCCCATGGTTGACGAGCTTCAGGTTCATTTTGCATAGTTAAATAATTAACATTAATACCATTATTTTTATAACTATCTAACCATTTCTTTATATATAAAGAATATTCTTCATAATAGTCTTTTTTTAATTTAATACCATATCTTAAGATACCAAATCTTTTAAATACTCCAGGTGGAGACCATGGAGAAGCAATTAAATTAAGATTTTTATAGTCTAATACATCTTTAATAAAAGGAATAGTATATTGTTTATCATGATCAATAGAAAAATCTTTTAAATCTTTTCTTTTAGTATATTGATATGTTTTTAAAGAAAAATCATTACTACCTATAGATATTCTTCCAAAGTTATAATTTAATCCTTCTTTAGTAAACATTGTTTTAATAAATTCTTTTTTATTAACATCATTTAATAAATGATAATTATACGCAGATGCTTCAGTTAAAGCACTTCCCATACCAATATATTTAGATATGATATTATCTATATTAACTTCAATTATATTTTTATTCTTTATGTTATTAATATTACTTTCTTCGATATAAATATTATTATTTATATCTGTAATATATTTTTTCATGTTATCACCAACATAATAAATTATAACATAAAAAAGTAGGATTTAAATCCTACTTAAGTACTAAAACTTTTCTTCCGCAATTTTCAACGAAATCATCTTTTAATTCGAATAATGCACTCTTTTTAACAGCTGTTACTTGACTTGATGTTAAAAGTAAATATTGAGCTATAGAAGGTACTGTGAAACACTTACCATCAACACAACCAAATAATAAAGCTATTATTCTCTTTTCAACTTCATTATAACCAGCAGTCAAACCAGAAAATTGTCTTGAAGCTACTACTTTTTCTAGTTTAGGTATATCCGTACCCATAATATGATCTTGATAAGTAGCTCTAAAGACAGGGCTTGGTGAAAGAGTTCTTTTAATTTCGTCTTCAGATAATTTATCTTTTATAGCTTTTACTTCTTCATCTAATTTACCTAATCTAACTTCATGTAATAAACGAGAAATATTTGGAATTATATATTTATATAATCTTTCATATTCTTTTCTAGTTAATGAATTTTTAGTAGTACGATTATAATCACTACCAAATCTTACACGACATAGTTTTTGAACATCTGGTTCTAACATTTCTACTACAATAGTTATTTCTTCTTTAGAATAATCTTTAAATATCTCTAGTAAAGTTGGATAAGTACTAGATTCTTCAGGATAATAAGGTGTATTTATTACATCAGAGAATCCTTCTCTTCTAAATTTACGTTTATATGCTCCTTCTGGATCATCTAAGTAAGCTATTAATTCTGATGAATTGGATCTTATATGACCAACTTTTCGCATAGCTTTTGCTTCGATTTGTCTTACTCTTTCTCTTGTAATATTTAATGTTCTGCCTATATCTTCAAGAGTATGTTTTATTCCGTCATCAACACCATTACGCATCTTTAATACGTATAATTCTCTAGGTGTTAAGAATTTTGATAATATTGGTTCAAGATTTTCTTTTAAAGAAGCATTTTCAACTTCTTTTTCAACTCCAATTTCATTAGAAGCTACTAATTGAATTAATTCCATATCTTCATCTTCACCAATTGTTTGATTTAAACTAGTTGGATCATCAAATACAGTAATCATAGTTAAATACTTTTCTCTAGTTAATCCAGTATATTCTAATATTTCTTCTTCACTAGGATCTCTACCTAATTGTTCAGTTAATTCTTTTAATTGTCTTTTTAACTTACCTATTGATTCATATAAATGAATAGGTACTCTTATTGTTCTAGATTGATCTCCGATAGCACGAGTAATAGCTTGGTTTATCCACCAAGTAGCATATGTTGAAAATTTAAATCCTTTATCAACATCAAATTTCTCGATAGCTTTTAATAATCCTAAATTACCTTCTTGAACTAAGTCATCGAAATCTAAGCCTCGGCCAACATAATGGTTAGCACGTGCTCTAACTAATCTAACATTACTTTCAGCTAATTTTTGGAAGGCATCTATATATTCTTGACTATCCTTATCCTTATATTTAACTATATAACCTAGTCTTTGTTCTTCTTCAGCTGATAATAAAGGTATTTGGCATATATCATGACGATATACATCTGTTGCTGATAAACTAGTAGGTTCAGCTGAAGTTTGTTCTACAAGAGCTAATTCTTCATCTGTTGGACCTTCTTCAATAATATTTTCTTTTATAGTAATATTATTCTTTTCTGCATATAAAGTCATTAAATCAACGAAGAATGAACTAGTAAATACTTTATCTAATTCACCATTTTTAATTTGTTTACTATGTTTTTTATATAAAGCTTCAACAGCTTTATAGAATAAAGGGTTTTCAAATAATTCGTCATATATTTCGGCAGGCATATTATAATCAAAGTCATCCATTAACTCTTCTAATTGAGCTAATGCTTTATAACTTTGTGAATAATCTACAGCATCTTTAAATCTTAAAGCTATAAAATTATTAAATATTTTTAAAGCAGTAGTATTATCTTCTAAGAATTCTTTCATTTTCTTAGAAGCTATTTCTTCTAATTTTTCACATATAAATTTACCATAATCTTTTTCTTCATTATATCTCTTATAAGAAGATAATATTAATTTTGTTACTAAGTTCTTATAATTAGTTTTATTCATCATAAAGAAGAAATGTTTCTTATATTCGGAACTTATTTGCGCTAATATAGCATTATAGATATCTTCAGGATTCATCTTATTTACTTTAGTTAGCATAGAATACCCCCTTGTTTGATTTAGTATTATAACATATTAAATATTAAATGCAATATAAAAAAACAGATATTTATACCTGTTTTTATTTATTAATATACCCACTTATAGGTTCTTTATACATATCCTCTGTTATTGGTTTATATTTATTACCATCATAACCATCAATAAAGCCATTATATGCACGATATACTTCATTAGTTTCAGTGTTATATACTCTTTCATATCCAAGAGTAGCATCACTTTGTTTTTGACTTATACGATCATAAGAATCATTTCTCTTATTCCATGAATCCATAATCATATCTGATATTTCATCATATATTTTAGCATTGGCTTTAACTGAGGCTACAATACTATTTTCTTCTTTATTAAAGGCTTTCATAAATTTATCACTAAATTGTAATGTACTTAAAGAATGATCTAATACAGGTTGCCATTCATTAAAGTCTTCATCTGGAGCAGATAATATAACTATATTATATACATTCATTGGCCATACATCGACTTTTTTACTAAAGACATTCCAATTTTGATTTACTTGATAAGATCCTACATCTACAACATGAGCAGTTACTAGTGCTTGTTGTTTTTTCTTATCTTTATTATTATAAGTTATTCTTAATACATCTCCACCTATTACTTTTTGAGCTCCAAGATTTTGAACTACTTTTAAATCATTGATAGTATGGAAATAACCAGAAGTAGTTTGTTTATTAACTATTTTAGCTGTTTGATTCCATACTTTATAGAATGCTTCAGTAGTTTTAGGACTAATGACTGGATTTTTACCAAAACCTGTGGTTGGATAATAATAATTCCATGTTTGTTGAGCTTTCTTAGATTTTAAGAAACCTTCTAATTTTAAAGCAAATAATAACATATAGTTAGGATCTTTAGGATTAGTTACTTTAAAAGAATAATGAATATAATCTACACCCTTAGCTATTTCTACTTTCCAACCTTTAGGTATATCTAAACTAATTAAACCATTATCATATTTTTCGTATTCAGTTCCTTTGGAAGCTGAAGCTACGATGTTTAATTTTTCTTCCTTTTTCTTTTCTTCTTCTTTTTTGCTTTCATTATTAGTATTACCACATCCAGTTATACCAATAATTGTAATTAAAATGATAATTATCCCCAATACTTTTTTTCTCATATAAACACTCCTTTTTTAAAGATAAATTACATATTTATTATAACATAAAAAATAGAAGAATAATTCCTCTACTTTTTTCTTCTTTTAGAATCCTTTAATTGAAGTCTTCTATTAAATTTTTCTGTTTGACTCATTCCTAGTACTTTAGGTGGGTCTATTTCTTTTTCTTTTAAGTAATTTAAATCTATACATGGTAGTGAATCACAGAAGTTAGATGGATACATAGTAATAAAATGATCTGTATCATGAAAAGTTACCACTTTAAAATAATTAGTTAATCTATTATTATCTCTACCACATTCATCATATTTGAATACATATAAATCTTCATAGAAACCTAAACTATATCTTGTTTTACTAGGTATATATTTCTTTACTTCTTCATATACTCTTTCTAAAGGGAAATCGGGAGCAAAGAAAGATAAACTTATTTCTCTATTATTTTGATTATAATCAGCCATATGTTTCTTAATATGTCTTAAGAAATCTTCTTCTTGCCAATCTAGTGTTTGTCTATGTAAGTATGGGTGATATGGTTTTCTTATTGGTTCAACTTTACCTGCTAATACACGGAAATAGAAGATTACATCTTTACTAACATCTGATAAGTATTCCATATTTTTAGGATCTTCATATAATTGAATTAATTCTTGTACTCTTAATTGTTGACCTAATAGTTTATATCTAGTTCTTACTATATTACACATAATATAATCATGGCGATCTTTATTTGTTTGAAAGAATCTAGATCTACTCATCATTTTTTCACATGTATCTAATGCTTTTTCAGCTTCTTCATATTGACCTAATGATATAAGTATAGATGCATAATATGTTAAAGCATTACCATCATATGGATATTTCATCATATATTCTTCTAATAGTTCTTTAGCTAATTCAGGATTAGTTTCACGATACTTAAATGCTTTTTCTACTTCGTAAGTATTAAAATAACATCTTTTTGGTTTTATTTTTTTATAGTATTTATCGTCTTTTACACCTGTACGTTTTTCTCTATCTTTATCTAAACCTTTTAATATAGTTCTTACAGATCTATTTCTGGTATGTGACATATGATTCACCCCTTTGTAATTGAAAGGTATTATATTATTTAATATATAAATATGTCAAGAAAACACTAGATATTTAGATATATTAATATTTTATATGGGGTATAAAAAAAAGAGCATTAGCTCTTTTTATTTAATTATAATCTTCTTCCAATTCTTGTACTAACAGCTTTTCGAATATCTTGATCTATTAATTCTGTATCTCTTGCCATTTGGTCAAATAATTGTGGTGGAAAGCAGGATTTATATTGACTTAATCCTACTTTGATTCTTGAGAGTTGTGATTCCATATATGCTAATGCAGATGGATCACAATTAGCGATATTTAAAACATCACTTCTTAATTGAGAAAGCTTTTGTTTTATTTCTTCTGCCACACCTAGCATATCATATTTTTTACGTATAGGGTCAACACTTGCTAAACAAAACTGTTCTAATTTGGGTATACCATTTGCTTTAGCGTATTGATAACAATTTCGCATTATAACCAATAAACCGGAATCTATTTCCTGTTTAGTATAACAATTATTAAAAAATATTTGTATTAATCTTTTTAATTCAGCTATATCACTATCAGGAGAATCTTTAGTTATAGTAGCCAGTTTATCTAATATTTGTTTGCCAACTTGATTTAAACTAGCTATTCTTTTAGAAAGTGTAGGATCTTCATATATAAACGCCATAGGATACCCTCCTATTATAAGTATATCATTTATATATGTTAATTATATTAAATAGATATGCGTCTTTACATATAAAATTATCCACCGGCTACCAATACTTTATTAGGTTTTATTTTAATATTTATTTCTCTAATTGGACGATTATCATCTAAAGCATAACTATTAGTTGCACGAGCTCTGAATGATTTACCATATTTTTTTATATAGATATGTGATAGTTCTTTTAAATCAGTAACAAATGCAGAACTTTCACTACTAAAACCAGCATTAGCTAAACAAGTGAAATCACCATCTTTATTAACAACACCTCTAGTATCAAAACAATTAATAGTTTTAATTACTCTTCCTACACCATTAAATATCGGATAGGCTTCGACAAATATTGGTGGAGTTACTTGTTCACCTGCTCTATTTTTATATCCATATAATTTCGTTCTTTCATCATAATATACATATTCACCTTCAGAGAATAATGAATAATCTTTTTTATCAGACTGATCATCATAATCACCAATTACATGCATAGTATCTAAATCAAAATGGCACATCCTTTTACCTTTACCATTTAAGTCAAAAGTGATTACACCATCATTTATTTCAAATGGATGCATACTATAGGCATCTGAGAAATCATAGTTTCTAAAATTAATCATTTTAGCTGAACCATCATGACATAATAAACAATATGAATCATGAGAACTTAAAGGAACCATTAAGAAGTCTCCACGAGTTCTGTCTGGAAGAATAACATCACCATGTTCCCAAGCTTGTTGATATTGGCGGAAGTTTTCATCATATAATTCAAAGTATTTATTATCTTTATATAAGTCTTCTTGTTCTACTACGATATATTTACCATTAGCATAATCATATAATTCTTTAGTAGCAGATTTAGGTTTACCAAATGGTCTTACTTCTTTACCTGTTCTTAAATCATAATATATAAAACAATGATAATTAAAACCTCTTCTACGATATTCTTCTTTTACCTTAAGATAAGGACCAACCGGACCTACTACATCATGACCAATACCAAGTATTACTGGTTTAATTTCATAATCATCAAGTGATAATTCTATATGATGAGATTTTCTACGACTACGTATATAATTATACTCATATTTATATTTAAAATACTCAATAGGTACCCCTTCATATATAGCCTTATTAGAGAACGTACAAGCATCAAAGAAATTCATATATTCTTTATCTAATGCATTAATATAACCATCTCTCTTATAGGCTAAAACACACTCCTGAGCTTCTTCTTCATTTAATTCTTTTAATCTTTCAATAAACATACATTCAAGTTTATATTTACTTTTATCACTTAATTGAGGATATATTACAGGTTCAATATATTTTTTAGCTTTAATATATTTTTCTTTTTCTATAACAGCATATAATCCTTCATAGAATTCTTCTTCATATAATCCACTATTTTCAACATAAGATTCAAGTTTTAAAATAACGGGAAGATCAACATTATAATTCATATTAACTATAGCTTCATGCATTTCATTACGTTCTGTAGTAATCTTAATAATATTATCTATTTGTAAGCCATTATTAATCATATTTTCTTGAATGGCTAATATATTAGATTGTTGGAATATTGCATCACTTTGAAGACATTCAGATATAGATTTAGAATAATTATTAGCTAATTGAGTTATAGCTTCAACAGCATCTGGTTCTTTTAAAGAATCATATGCTCTTTTAAACATTTCTTTAATTTTTTTATCATTTTCAACAAATATAGAAACATTAGATAGTTTTATTTTTATAAATAACTCTAACTTAACTAAATAGTTCTTTAATAAAGAAGATGTATCACCAAATAAGCTTAAGGATGCTCCAAGAGGAATATCTAAAGAGCTTTCTAATCTTCTTTTTACTGTATCTTTTGTAGATTCTAATTCACTTAAATAATTATTCTTTAATGAATAATAATCAGAAGATATATCAGCTAAAAATGATGGAAAATTTTCTTTAATATAACTTAGAGTTTCTTCAATTTGAGTTTCTAAAGATCCTTGTTTTTCTATATCAGGCACTTCTCTATTATCGTATATTGATTCGTTTTTATTATTTATCAATAGTTTATTAATTGGAATTATTACTCCACTATAAAAATCTTCTAAGTATCCTCGATACTTTTTTAAAGATAATTCATCATTAGAATCATATTTATATTCATATACTTTTAAAGCTAAACCAAATCTTAAATGTTTTAAGTCTTTTGAGAATCCAAATGCATCTATTTCCGCCATAATCTTACTTTTAAGATTATTTATATCCAATAATAAATCTTCCATAAACTTACCTCTAATAGTGTTTTATATTACACTAAAAGGTGCTTAAAAGCAATAAAAAAGAACTATTACTAGTTCTTAATTAACCAATGGTGGAGCCGAGCGGATTTGAACCGCTGTCCAGGTTACTCTTATAAATAGCGTCTACAGGTTTAGTTAGAAGTAAAATTTCATAAGTACAAAAGCCTCTAACAAACTAATACTTACTATCTTATTTAATTCTCACAATATGCATATAAGCACTACATAAAGCATATCTTACATATATGAACCAATATAATTACTATAAGCGATAATCATATCAGCGACTCATTCGCAAATTAAGCGAAAGCTAGAGTCATATTATTATAATTGTTGTCAATTAATATTTAATTTTGTTATTTAGGATAACGAACCACCTGCAGCTAAGTAAAGACTGTAATCTGTCGAAACCAAAAATGCGACCCCAATTAAATTGTAAGTAAATATTACCACATTATACGATAATACGCAAGTTTTTAAACAAATAAAAAGTGTCTATAATAGACACTTTTGTTATGTAATAGTTGTTATAGTCCATCCATCACTTGTTGTTGTAGATATATCACCCTGAATAATATATGAACCATTTCCAAATGTTGTTGGATTTCCTCTTGAAGCTTTAAATACAGATCCTGGATAAATCTCTATCATTATTTGACTACCACTACCAACATATAAACCACTTGGTCCTTGTACAGTACCACCATGGATATTATGTGTACCACCAGCAATATAGTAAGCTGGATGAGTACCAGATGATGTACTTTCTATTAATGCTGTTCCACTTAATTCCATTGTTCCTGTTGTTACATATAAGCCATTTGATACTGTACTTCTTATAGTACCTCCTGACATATTAAATGATCCACTCGAAAGATGGAAACCAACTCCGCCTGTACTTATTATTGTTCCACCGGTCATTGTTGTTGCTCCGGTATTACTTAAACCAGGATTTGTTTCACTTGTTATTGTTCCACCACTTACTGTTAATGTTCCTGCGTTTAATGTTCCGTATGAATTAGAACTTGTTATTGTTCCACCAGTTATTTCACCTGTTGCTCCAGCTTTAACCCATAGACCATATGAAGGTCCTTCAATCGTTCCGCCAGAAACGTTTACGTGCGTTCCATCTTGAGCTACTACTGTTGGATAACCTGCATTACCACTAATTATGTGAGCTGTTCCGCTAATAGTGACTGTTCCAGAGTTAATATTCATGGCATTTGATCCTGTACTTTGTATAGTACCTCCTGAAATATTAAATGTTCCATAAATTCGTGCACATGATGAACTTGCACTTGTAACAGTTCCACCTGTCATAGTAGTTGTTCCTTCAATATATAAACCAGAATTAGTTGCTGATGTTAACGTTCCTCCTGATATTTCACCCGTTGCTCCAGTTTTAATCCATAAGGCATATGAGGATGAATCAATTGTTCCACCAGTTACGTTCACTTGTGTTCCATCATTAGCTACAACTGCTGGATAACTTGCATGATCGCTAATTATATGAGCTGTTCCACCGATAGTAACCGTTCCTCCATGAACACTTAAAACATTTGTCGTTGAAGTTGTAACAGTACCTCCTGACATATTAAATGTTCCATCGGCTTGATAAGTAGCTCCACTACCAGTACCTGTAATCGTTCCGCCCGACATCAATGCTGTTCCAGCGTTATATAAACCAGGACTTGTTTCACTTGTTATTGTTCCACCACTAATAGTTAATGATCCTGCGTTTCTAATTCCGTTTGATGTTGTACTTGTTATTGTTCCACCTGATACATCTCCGGAACCTCCGGTTTTAACCCATAAACCATATCCACCGGCTTCTATTGTTCCACCAGTAATGTTTACTAGTGTTCCATCTTGAGCTACAACTGCTGGATATTCATCATTATCACCGATTAAATGAGCTGTTCCACCGATAGTAGCTGATGTTCCATAATGAAGGAAAACATTAGCACCCGCAGTAAGCGTTCCTCCTGAAACAGTTGCTGCTCCATAGTTTCTTAGTGTAGTTCCCTCACTTGTAACAGTTCCACCTGACATTTCTAAAGTTCCTCTATTATATATAGATGCTGTTGAAATAGTTTCGATTGAACCACCTTCTATATATACTGTTCCTTCATTATATAAAGCTTCACTTGCACTAGATGACACTGTTCCGCCTGTTATTGTAGCTACACCGTTTCCTTTATTATATAAACCACTTCCGCCCTCACCTTTTAATATACCATTACTAACAGTAAGGTTTCCTTGATTATTTATAGCATAATAATCTCCTTCTGAACTAGAATAAATTGTTCCACCAGTAACATTCAACTCTCCCTGATTAAGTACAGGAGCAAAGGCACTATTTGTTATTGTTCCTCCCGAAATAGTCATTTGAGCATTTCCCTTGTTAACAACTGAATAAAAATCTTCACTTGAACTAATATCCGGTGTTCCTGAAATAACTGCTATTCCATAATTTGTAACTATTTCGTTTTCATGTGCTCTTAACGTTCCGCCATTAATGGTTACTGTTGCAGTATCATCATTTAAGACTGCTCTTCCTCCACCTGTAAATGTACCATCATCTATTGTTAAGATACCATCATTATATAGTGCTGTTCCAGTTTCACTTAGTAAAGTTCCACCTGATATTGTAGCCTCGAAACCTTCTAGATTCCACAATCCATTTCCACGGTTACCTTTTAATATACCATCATTAACGTTAAGGGTTCCTGCATTAACTATAGCAGCATAGTTATCTGTAGAACTAGAATATATTGTTCCGCCATTAATATTCATTTCTCCATGATTTGCAACGACATTAGAGCCGGATCCAGTCAACGAACCACCATTATAATAAACTGTTGCTGTTTCACCATTAACTAATAAATTATAGGCTCTATCTGTACTTATATTTAATCCGGATTGAATCGTCATTATTCCTTCATTATCTATAAAATCGTTATTTAAAGCATCATAAGATCCACCACTTATCGTTGCTACACCATCATTATATAATACTCTTCCGACACTAGATGTCATAGTTCCGCCTGTTATAGTTAGTGTTCCATTACTTGTAATAGCAACATGTGCAGAAGCCGCGGTATTCTTTATTGTTCCACCGCTTACATACATAGTACCTTGTCTATTATAAATAGTATTTGTCATATTATTATCAATTGTTCCACCTTCAATATATAAAGTAGCAGTTGGATTATTATGTATAGTATTGGCATTGGCACTTGAACTAATATTAGCTCCTGCTTTTATTGTAGCTATTCCATTATCATGATTCCATACTACATTTCCATTAGTTGATGATAAATTACCACCATTTACAGATAATGTTCCATGATTTAATATGGCAGCATAAATTTCAGATGCTGTATTAGTTATTGCCCCATCGCTTACACTTAATTCTCCGTAATTAGCTACTGTATGAGAAGAATTATTTGTAATACTTCCGCCTTCGATAGACATATGTCCTGATGGATTGTTATATACTGTATTACTATATTTATCTGTTTCTATAGATACTGTACCGGTAATAGTTGTTGTTCCACTATTTTCTAGTGCAGAATATTCTCCGTTTCCACCATTTAAAGTTTTTATTAAACCACTAGAAATATTAGCACTGGCATTTTCTTTTATAATAACTCCACCAGTTTTAGCTTGAGCAGTTCCACCGGTCATAACAAAGGTTCCACCTTTAACACCAATAGCTGGACTAGCCGAACTATTCGAAGTAGCTAAGGCTGTTCCAGTAAATGTTAAAGTTCCTGCTCCATTAAATATGGCATTCGTATTACTACTTGTTAAAGTACCGCCACTAACTGTTGAATTACATTGATTATTATAGAAAGCATTATCATGGGTACTAATTGTTCCACCACTTATTGTAACTGATGAATTTGAATCTACACATGCTACACCAGTTCCTACATTATTAGTAATATTAGCACCTGTAACACTAATTGATGCTCCTCCCATAACTGATACAGAAGCATAAGTAGTACCACTTATATCTCCACCAGATAAAGTTCCTGTAGCGCCATCATTATAATAGATGCCGCCATATGATCCATGAATAGTACCACCATCAACATTTAATTCAGCACCATTTTCCGCATATATTGCATGAACCACACCTGTTGTAGTTGAACTAATATTAGCAGCATTATCTATTGTTGTTACACCACCTACTATATATATAGCTTCACTATTAACTGAACTTATTTCTCCACCATCAATAGTAGTTGTTGCATTATCACCTAAAACATATAAAGCACGTCCAGTACCACTTATTGTTCCACCATTCATTATTAATGTTCCATCATTATTAGCTACTGTTGGATATGTACTATTATGAGTTGTTTCTAAAAGTGCATCATCATTAATAGTAGTTTCTCCACTATTTAATAAAGCATTAAGTGATTCACTAGTAACAGTTGCTTCATTAATAAATAAATGTGCACTACTAGTATTATTAATAGTTGGATATTCACTTGAAGTACCACTAACCACTGTATCTTCTCCAAGAGCTAATATGCCACTATTTGATATTGTTGTTCCTGTTGAATCAATATTTACTCCATATAAGTTCAATAAATTATTATTCCTTATTCCAGATGTGCTTGACTCAATTGTTCCGTTTCTAAATGTTCCTCGACCATTATTAACAATAAACTGATTTGGTGTTGTTCCATTGGCTGATAAGCTAACTGTATGACCCATCAAATCAACAGCATAGAATGCATCTGATCCTATTGTAAATGCTTGTTCTTCTAAATCTTTATATACTTTTACTTGTTTAAAGGAACTACTTGAAGATACTGCATCAAATGCTGCCTTTAGAGTTGTATAGTAACTTGTATCATCAACAGAAACTGCTCCTATAAATATACGAGCAACACCTTCAACTGTTCGATATCCTTCTTTAGTTACTTGATAATAAGTAAGATAACTACCAACTTCAGTAACTGATGGCTTAGTTGTAGTTATGTAATTTCCTTGGGTAGCACCATAGCGAACTGTTCCACCATCGGCATTGATTGTAAAAGTATGTGGTTGTCCATCATAAAGGCCTATATAATCACTAACTGTTACATTTAATATGCCAATCCATTTAGCATATAAATTAACATAACCAGTTATAGCTAAGTCACTAACTATAGCCCCATCTTCATATAACACTTCCCCATCTTCTTCAATAGCCCAACCAAGGAATTCATAACCTGTTTTAGTAAAACTATTATCTGGTAAAGTGCATTCTTCATTATAAACACAATTAATTGGAGACATAGAACCCGTTGCACCATCTCCCCCAATAAATACTATTGAGTATTCTGGATCGGAAATACTAATTCTTATTTGTTTAGTTATCTTTTGATAATATTTACTAGTTGATTTAGGAATAATATAAAAAGCCACAGCAATAACCATTAATAGGCCTGCTATTAATAGTATTTTCTTGTTTTTCATATTATCACCTCTCTTTCAACTAATTTAGTTTTATATTACTTGTTCAAATTGAACATCAATATTAACTAATTTATTACTTATTTCAGTAGTACCTAATGGAGCTTTAAATTTAATTATGTGCTCTTTAGTTTTTATTTCGTCATCGACATTTATTCGTCCTCTACTGTTAAAAGTAATTATTCCATTACTTTCCGGAACATACGGAGAATCATCTATAGATACTTGAACCCCAGAAGGTAAGCCAGTAAATTTAATGTTATATTTAATAGTAACATCAGATAGACTTTCTACAGCTAACCTATACGCAGTAGGTTCAACACCAGAAGTAATATTTACATCATCCGATTGTTCACTAGAAAGATCTATAAGAGAAACATGCCAATCAGCAAGTTCAACACTCAAATCAGAACTACCGGCACTTTTATATAAAGCAAAACTACCTGTAATGATTAAAAGAGAAATAAAGAAAATTAAAATGATATAAATATATTTATATTTTTTCATATATTCACTCTCTTCCTATTTTTCTATTCTACTCTTAAAGTATACCATTCAAAAAAACTAGCCTCCAAATTAAACAGTCCCGTAAAACCTCCTATTTTACGAAAATATAATAATATATTATTATATTTTTTTGATAACATTATTAGAACACACTAAAAACCCCCGTATTTACGGGGTTTTATTAACTTTAGTCAACACTTTTATAAAGATAGTTTATCATGACAACTATTTAGCTGTATTTTTACGCGCTTTTTGTAAATAAAACATGTAAAAAGTATACAAAAAAGTAAGTCAACTTGACTTACTTATTCTCTTCCTTCTTATCTACGATATCAATTATTATTTCTCCATCTTTAGAATAGAAATACTTTTCTCTAGCATATTGAGCTACATATTCTGGATCTTTTAACTTAGCTAAATTAGATTCCAAATCGCTCTCATCATTTAATAAAGCATCATATCGATCTTGGAGCATTTTTACTTGTTTCTTGTTTACAACTATTTGTTCCCAGTTTTTGTAACACGAAAAACCAAGTATGCCTATCATACTTGTAAACACGACAAAATAGATTAGCATTCTCATTCGATATTTTTTCATGCTAAAACACTCCTATTAATATAATATCACTGATGTGTCAAAAAAAGTTGCCTTAACATAAAATTATCATTTAATTTACTCAACTTTTACATTGATGAAAATGTAAACAAAAGAAAAGACTCACTTTCGTGAATCTATTCATCTTTCTTTTTTTCTAATTCTTTATAATATTCATCAACAACTATCTTTGTAAATCTATCACGTGTCTCTTGATTAATTGGATGAACAGTATCTTTAAATTCTCCTGGAGACATAGGTTTGTTTGGGAAAGCTAAAAATAACTTACCATCATTACCTTCAAGGATTCTTATATCATGTACTACTAACTCCTCGTCAAAAGTTATAGAAACAAAAGCTTTCATTTTTGGATTAGCATTTTCCATAACACGCACTTTTACATTTGTAATTTCCACCTAAATCACCTTCCTATTATATATTAATTATAATACATATTTATTGAAAAAAGCAATAATATTAATGTTTATAGACAAAAATAAAAAGGAAGACTATTTCTTCCTTTCTAGAGCTACTATAATAGCAGACATACATAACGCTAATAAACTAATAGTTAAGCCTGTTTCTTTATATGGAGCTTCATATCTAAGTATTATTTGATGATATCCTTTAGTTATTGGAAAACCTACATAACCTTTATTAACATTTTCTATTTCAACTTTCCAACCATCAATACCAGCTACAAATCCTTTATCATATGGTATAGATGTTACAAAATACCCATCTTCTTTTACTTGAACTTCTCCACGTATCATATCACTTTCTAATTTAGATAAATGTAATTCAGAAATATTATCTTTTATATTACTTATATATTCATAATCTAGTGAATACATATCAATATTTTTTATTTCATAATATCCTTTACTAAAACTAATATTTAACTTATCTAAGTTATTAACTGCCACTACATAATCCATTATGTAATTACCATTATGATATTTCCAACCATCTTTAGTTAATTTATTACTATTACCATTGATCTTAACTATCATATCTTCTTCATAGTTAATATCATTTAACTCTAATCTAATAATAAGTATTTTATTAACTAGATTATCATCTAATTTATAATATATTTTCTTAGTTTTATCTTTAATATCAAAACTATATATATTATTACTCTTAACTACTTTAACACCATTAAAATCAAAATTATTTAACTTAATTGCTTCTTGTTTAATCTTAGATTTATAGGTACTATTACCTTTATTAGGTACTATTACATTATTTAATAAAGTATCTAAGTTATATGGGTATAATAATTTATCATAATCACTTTCATTTAATGTATTATAACTTACATAAAATAATGGTAATACATCATCATTTTCATATACATATAAGTTATCTTCTTTAAATAATTGTTTATAACCAATAAATTCTGTATCACTTTTACTTACTAAATATTTATTACCAGAATATATATTAAATAATATATTAGCGTTATTACTTGTTATAGATCTATTTCTACTTTGCATATTATTATTAAATATATCAAAATAGAATTTATTATATTCTTGATTACTTAATGAAGAATATATTGTAGTTAAATAACATCTTATATTTTCATATATATTGTTATTAGTATATCCTCCTAAATAAGTATTAATTCTAAATAATGAAGAATCATTATCTAATATTTTGTTAATAACTTTCTTGTTATTAACATATGATTTTTGATAATCACTCTTTATTACATATTCATCTGCATTACTTGATAGTAATGATGCTATAAAAGCAATTATTAATATAGGTATTATAAATATATGTTTTATATTAGTTTTATTATAAATAAATATCATTATTAATGTTATAACTATATCTATTATTAATTTAAGTACAGTTATATGAATACCATAATTAATAAATGTTAAAGCTATTAATGCATAAGCATATAAACATAATTTCTTATAATTAATTTGTTTATTTAATATCTTATTAATAATATATACTTCTACTAAGATACATAATGGTAATAAAGGTATTAATACTTTACTATCAACATACATAAAACCATTTAATATATAAACAAATATACCTAATACCATTAATGTTAATAAGGTAATACCTAAGAATTTATTTTCTTTATTTTTACTCTTAATTATATATATTAAACCTAATAAGAATATACTTGTTAAACCAACACCATAACTATCATATAAATAAAAACCGGTATTAAATCTAGGTAATAATATATCTCCCCAGAATACTGATGTAGCTATATCTGCTCTTCCACTAGATAAAGCCGATATTGTTGGTAATAATAAACATGATGCACTTAATATACCTAATATAAATGGATAAGAAAAAGATAATCCATTTTTTATTACTTGTTTAATATTTAATTTATTATTTATTCTTAAGTATTCATATATACCATAAATACTTAAACATACTAGTCCACCAACACTAAAGTAATAACTAGTTAATATCATTAAGAATATACTTAATATAAGTAACCAACTAGTTTTTTTATGTAATTTTAAATCTACTCCATATAAACCTAGTATTAAGAATGGCATATAATTAATAAACATTATATGTCTATGAGAATGGAATGTTATACAAGTTGCAAATAAGAAAAGAAAAGCTCCAGCAAAAGATACTAGTTCAGAGTTGCCTTTCTTTTTTATCCAGAAATACATTAATATTGAACTTAATAAGCAAATAATTACCATAGATACAATAATATATGTCGTCATATTAACCATAGGTAACATATAAGATAATAATATAATCGGATTATATAAACCATAATAAGAAAAGTTAAATATATTTTGACCAGATCCAATATTAAAAGCAAAATCTGGGAATAAATTATGATCACTATAATATAATTGTCTAAAGTATTCAGGGAATGCTACATGTTGACTAGACCAGTCAACTTCTGAACCATATAAAAAACCTGTGGATGTTATTATTCCACAAAAAATAAAGAAAGATATAATTAATATTGCACAATACATTAAATCCTTTTTATTAATCTTTTTCATATAAATCCCTTTTTTTCAAGGAGATATTATATATATAATATCTAAATAAGTCAAATTAGATAAAAAAAATATTACTAAATATTATTAGTAATATCAATAAATATTTCATAAGATAAGTTTTCTGCTCGATCATTTAAACTTAAATTATACTTAGATAAAATAGATTCTATTTTATCTTTATCATAATTATTTAAGTTATTTCTTAGATTCTTTCTTTTAAATTGAAAAGCATTTTTAACTAGTTTATTAAACTTATCAAAATCAACTTCTAATAATTTATCTTTTCTCGTTAATTTAATAACAGCACTATCTACTCCAGGTCCTGGATAGAATTTATTCTTAGAAACGATAAATAATTTCTTTATATCATAAAAATAGTTTAAGAATACTGTAATAGATCCATATTCTTTAGAATTAACTTTAGCACTAAATCTATCTGCTACTTCTTTTTGAATCATTACTACTATTTCTTTAGCATTTATACCATCTTCAATAATCTTAGTTATTATTGGAGTAGTTATATAATATGGTAAATTACCTATAATATATAAATTATTATATTTAATATCTTTTATATCTTCAGATATATTAGATTTTAAAAAATCTTTATATATTATTTTAGCTTTATCATTAGTATATTTATCTAAGTATTCCTTAGTATCAGTATCTATTTCATATGCTAAAT
>JAEEGL010185549.1_pt1 | contig 34654 bp, 29 predicted proteins | sample 9134231 | NCBI WGS metagenome assembly JAEEGL01 (sample SAMN16246548, study PRJNA631951) | gut metagenome | biome: gut microbiome; feature: rumen; material: fiber-attached | host: Bos | place: Iran: Karaj | collected 2018-10
AAGTAGATATGGGCGGGTGTGCCCAGGGCCTCCTCGAGAGCGTAGGCGCGGACGAGCGGCGTCGAGCGGTAGTACTTGTACTTCTCGAGCACGTCCTCGGGGATGTCTATCCAGCGATGCTCGGTATCGAGCTCCTGCACGCAGCATTCGCGCGGGAAAATATGTGCCAGATCGTCGACGCCCAAGGGCTGTTTCGTCGCGGGATGGATGGGCGGCATGGGCTTGTTGGGCATGTCGGCCTGGATGTTGTACCACTGTGTGGGAATCTCACTCTCCTGAAGGATGAACTTTTTCTGCTTTGACATAGTTTTTGTTTTAGAATTTGGTGATTCCGTTTGCAAAGGTACAAAAAAATGGATAATTACAATTGATAATTGATTAGAATTTTGTAATTTTGCAAACATTATGGCAATTTTTCTGACCGTTCTCTGCTATTTTGTCATTCTGATGGGCGTCAGCCGCTGGACCTCGCGGCGGGCGACGAACGCGTCGTTCTATCGTGCCGACCGGCGGGCGCCGTGGCCGATGGTCGCCTTTGGCATGGTGGGCGCCAGCATCTCGGGCGTCACCTTCGTCTCCGTACCAGGCATGGTGCTGACGTCGCAGATGACCTATCTGCAGACGTGCATGGGCTTCATCCTGGGCTATGTCGTGGTGGCTTTCGTGCTGCTGCCGCTCTACTATCGGCTGAACCTCACCAGCATCTACGCCTTTCTGGGACAGCGCCTGGGGCCAGCGAGCCATAAGACGGGCTCGTGGTTCTTCCTCCTGTCGAAGATGACGGGCGCCGCCGTCAAGTTCTACGTCGTCTGCATCATTCTCCAGCGGTTCGTCTTCGACCCACTCGGCGTGCCCTTTGCGGCAACGGTCTGCGGACTGGTGCTGCTCATCTGGCTCTATACGCGTCGCGGCGGACTGAAGACGCTCGTGTGGACGGACTCCGTTCAGACGCTCTGCCTATTCGCGGCGCTACTCCTTATTATATATAAGGTGGTCAGCGACCTTGGCCTCGGCTGGAGTGGCGCCGTGGGGGCTGTGGCGGAGAGTCCGCTGTCGCAGGTCTTCGTGTGGGACGATTGGCTGTCGAGCCGCCATTTCTGGAAACAGTTCCTCAGCGGTGCCTTCATCGTGGTCGTCATGACAGGACTCGACCAGGACATGATGCAGAAGAACCTCACCTGCCGCACGCTGCGCGACGCCCAGAAGGATATGTGCTCTTATGGCGTCGCCTTCCTGCCCGCCAACCTGCTGTTCCTGGCCCTGGGCGTCCTGCTCACGCTGTGGTATCAGCAGCACGGTCTGTCGCTGCCAGCCGCAGGCGACGACCTACTGCCGCTATACGTTGAAGGGCAAGCCTCTCTCCTTTCTCCTCTTTTCGTCCTCGGCATCGTCGCCGCTTCCTTCTCGAGTGCCGACTCTGCGCTGGCCTCGCTGACCACCATCTTCTGTGTCGACATTCTGGAGCGGCCCGACGACGAGCGGTTGCGCAAGCGCACCCATCTGGCCATGTGTGCCGTCTTTGTCGTGTTCATCCTGCTGTTTCGTGTGGCTGGCACAACGAGTCTCATCGACACCATCTACACCCTCGTCGGCTATACCTACGGTCCGCTCCTTGGTCTCTTCGCCTATGCCCTCTTTGGCTCCAAAGGCAAGTCTTTCTCCTCGAAGACCGACTATCTCGTGCCCGTCGTTTGCATCGCTTCGCCGCTCCTGTGCTATGCCATCCAGGCCGTCTGTGCCGCCTCCTTCGGCTATCACTTCGGCTACGAGCTGCTGATGCTTAACGGTATTCTCACATATATATTTATTTTTATTCTACACTGTCTACACTCCTACACTCATCACTGATAATCAACAAGTTACGGAATGTAGAATGAGTGTAGGAGTGTAGACAAATTACGAAAAAACGGGGAAAAATCGCAAAATTTGAGGTGTTTTGTGCGACGACGAGGTGTGATTTTCATTTGTCCCACGGCCTGGGACAAAAATTAAGTGGCCCTTTAGATTTGTCCCAGGCCGTGGGACAAACAGCAGAGTGGCGCTTTAGAAATGTCCCAGGCCGTGGGACAAAAATGAAGCGGCCCTCCAGGTGTTTTTCTGCCGCTGATTGGCGTCTCGCAGCGGGGGCAGTCTGCCTTGTGCGGTGATAATACCCTCAAAAAGCCTGTTTTTTGACGACGAAATGGCGTTTTTGGCTGTTTATTCTACACTCCTACACTCATTCTACACTCTGTAACTCATTGATTGTCAGTGATGAGTGTAGGAGTGTAGACAGTGTAGGATGAAATTAAACTTTTATATATGAATAAAAAATATTCATTTTTCGTCTTGTTCCCTACTTTTTCAGTCTTTCAAAGTACTCGGTGGGCGTGTAGCCGAACTGCTTCTTGAAGATGGTGGCGAAGTACTTGGGGTCCTGGAAGCCGACGCGGTAGGCAAGATCGCTGACGCGGATGGTGGGATACTCATGGGCCAGGCGCAGGGCTTCCTTCAAGCGGACATCGCGGATGAAGCTGCTGATGTTCATGCCTGTCAGCGAACGTAGCTTGTTGTAGAGGGTGGAGGCGCTGGCACCCATGTCGGCGGCAAAGACGTCGCGGTCGTAGTCGGCATTGTCTATATGTTGGCGGACAAGGTCGATGGCGCGATTCAGGAATTCCTGGTCGGCAGGCGACACGGTAGCAGCGACAACCCGTTTGGTCTCCTCGGCAGTATGCTGGCTGAACTCCACCTGCAGACGCTTGCGGTTCTCAATGATGTTGTTGATGCGCAGCTCCAGGTCGCGCATCTTGAAGGGCTTGGTGACGTAGTCGTCGGCACCGATGGTGAGAGCCTCTTCGCGATCTTCCTCCTGTGTCTTCGCCGTCAGCAGGATGATGGGCAGATGGCTCGTGTTCGGGTTGTTCTTCAGTTGGCGTGTCAGCTCGTAGCCGTTCATGATGGGCATCATGACGTCGGAGATGATGAGGTCGAGCTCGTGTTTGCGAACCATCTTCAGCGCCTCCTTACCGTTAATGGCCGTCAGCACGCGATAGTCGCGGCTGAAGAGCTGTTGCATGAGCAGCAGTAGCTCGACATTATCCTCAACGATGAGCAGCTTGTAGCTGTCCTCATCGGCCGTCTGGTCGTTGGTGGCATCGTTTTCGGGTATCTCGGGCTTCTTCATGCGGGGGGCCAGATCGATGATGACGCTGTGGGCATTGCTGATGTCGACTTTCTGGTACTCGTCTATCTGGGAGGCTGAGAACGACTCCTTGTTGATAGGCAGGACGACGGTGAACGTGGTGCCGCGGCCTTCCTCGCTGTCGCAGCTGATCTCGCCACCGTTCAGGTAGACGAGGTCGCGTGTCAGCGAAAGGCCCAGTCCGGTGCCAAAAGTCTGCATCTGACGGTAGTCGCCGTCGTAGAAACGACGGAAGAGGTGTGACTGTTTCTCCTTGGGGATGCCGATACCGTTGTCGCGTACCTTAATAATAATACGGTCGAAGTGCTTGCTCGTGCGCACTTCGAGGCATACCTTACCGTTGTCTGGCGTGTATTTGGCCGCGTTCGACAGCAGGTTATAGATAATCTTGTCCAGCTTGTCGGTGTCAATCCAGCCCATCATGCTCTCTGGCTGGCAGTCGACGGTGAAGTCGAGCTTGTTCTTGGCCATCAGCGGCTCTATGCAGAGCGCCGTCTGCTGGATGTAATGCATGACGTCGCCCTGAGCCACGCGCAGCCTGAGCTCGCCCGACTGCGACTTGCTGGTTTCCAGAATCTGTTGCAGCAGACGCACCATTCGCTCAATGTTCAGCTGCATGAGGTCGTAATCGGCCGCCTGTGACGGATCTTTGTCCCGTAACCGTTCGACGGAGGCTGATATGACCGTCAGAGGGGTCAGAAGTTCATGAGTGATATTGGTATATACCCGACTCATCTGCAGTCGCTGGCGGATGCGCACACTACGGAGATAGAGCTCGCGACCTATTAAAAAAAAGATAACGAGCACGACTGCCGACAGGATAATTATCAGTGTGAGCATCTCAGGTTAGGGTTGATTGACAGCGCAAAGATAGTTTATTTTTCTCAAAAATTATTCTTTTTGCTTCAAAATTTGTATCATAACCGCCAAAAAGGGTAGAAAAAATGACAAAAAAGGTCGAAAAAATGATAATTGTCATATTTTCAACCTCAAATAACAATAATTCAACCTCATATAATGATTCTTGATGTATCTTTGCATCAGAAAAAGATTTTTAATGGTTAAGGTTTATGGTTGATTAATTTAGTTTTTAAAGTATTGGAAAAGCCTCGCTGTGAAGCGAGGCTTTTTTTTGTTCTAGAGAATCTAGATGTTCTAGATGATCTAGATGTTCTAGAAAGACTAAATTATCTATTTGTTTAAGAGGTAGCGCTCGGCCTCGATGGCGGCCTGACAGCCGGAGCCGGCAGCGCTGATGGCCTGACGGTAGACGGGGTCGGCACAGTCGCCGGCCACAAACACGCCGGGCAGCTTGGTACGCGGCGTACCGTCGATCTTCTTCAGGTAGCCTGTCTCGTCCATGTCGAGCCACTCGCGGAAGATGTCGGTATTGGGCTTGTGGCCGATGGCAAGGAAGAATCCGTCAATCTGGATGTCGACCATCTCCTCGTCGGGCTCGCCCTTGCGCTTTACGAGGTGGGCACCCTCGACGCCGTTCTCGCCGTAGAGGCCGACGGTGTTGTGCTCGAACAGTATCTCGATGTTCTCGCGCTCACGGACACGCTGCTGCATGACCTGAGAGGCGCGCAGGAAGGGCTTGCGCACAATGAGGTAGACCTTCTTGGCCAGACCGCTGAGGTAGAGGGCATCCTCGCAGGCCGTGTCGCCACCGCCGACGACGGCCACCGTCTTCTTGCGGTAGAAGAATCCGTCGCAGGTGGCGCAGGCCGAAACACCCTGGCCGTTATACTTGCGCTCGTCGTCGAGGCCCAGATACTTGGCTGAGGCGCCCGTGGCAATGATGACGGTGTCGGCAGCTATCTCCGTGCCGTCCTCGGCCGTGCAGACGTAGGGCGCCTTGGAAAAGTCGACCTTCACAATCTCGCCGTCGCGGATGTCGGTGCCGAAGCGCTCGGCCTGCTCGCGCAGATCCATCATCATCTGGTTGCCGTCGACACCCTGGGGGTAGCCGGGGAAGTTCTCGACCTCGGTGGTCTGCGTCAGCTGACCGCCAGGCTGCATACCGCTATACTCAATAGGGCTGAGGTTGGCGCGTGAAGCATAAATGGCAGCGGTATACCCTGCGGGCCCGCTGCCTATAATCAAACATTTGGTTCTTTCCATTATTTCAGTAGCTCTTCAATCTGTTTCTCTATCTCGCTGATAGCGGCCGTCGGCTCAAAACGGGCAACGACCTGGCCTTTCTTGTTGATAAGGAACTTGGTGACGTTCCACTTGATGTCGGCTTTCTGCTTGTAGTCGGGGTCGGCCTTCGACAGCATATCGTCGAGAATCGGAGCAATGGGGTGGTTCATGTCCCAGCCAGCGAAGCCCTTCTGCTCCTGCAGGAACTTGTAAAGAGGGTCGGCGTCATCGCCATTAACCTTGATCTTCTTGAAACGCGGGAATTCCGTGCCGAAGTTCAGCTTGCAGAATTCGTGGATAGACTCGTCGGTGCCGGGAGCCTGCTGACCAAACTGGTTGCAGGGGAAGTCGAGAATCTCGAAACCCTGAGAGTGGTATTTTTTGTAGAGCGCCTCCAATTCATCATACTGAGGTGTGAATCCACACTTGGTGGCCGTGTTGACAATCAGTAATACCTCGTTGGCGTACTCTTTGAGCGATACATCTTTTCCTTTTCTGTCCTTGACAGAGAATTCATAAACAGTTTTCATTGTGTTGCTTGTTGTTGTTAAGTGTAAAAACTGCCACAAATTTACGCATTTCTGACGGGACGGCCAAACGATTTACGGAAAATTAATGATTTTCCGTACCCGTTTTCACCTGTCAGCCCATAAAGGCTACAGCGTCCAGAGCCACTTGATGTCCTCGACGGATGTCGATTCCACCTCTGCCTCTATATTATCGGGCAGGTTACAGAAGAAGTCGATGCCCGTGCGGCGCTCCAACTCGTCAATGTTGATGACGTAGTTGCCGAGCGGGTCGCTGGAGTGATCCTTGTTCAGATGCTCCACCCAGAAGGCCAGGGCCTTGTAGCTACCCGTCTTCGACTTGTACAGCAGCGCCATGAAGAAGTATTTGGGCACGATGAGACCATTGGCGAGGGTCGTCAGGATGGGATCCTTGATGCCGCCGGACGTCTCTACGGCATCGATGGTGCCGCCCTTGCAGACGAAGAGCGTGTCGCGGATGTTGGAGCTCTGGTGGATCCATGAGCGCAGCTTACCCTCCATCACCTCCCAGATGCCGGCGTTGAAGACATGAAGCTGCGGCTGCATGTTGGTAAGGTAGAAAGTCTGGTAGTTGGCATCCTTGGAGTACAGACGGTCGGCCGACGGACAGATATGGCCGTGGTCGTAGCCGCTGCCGCGGAAGGGGTCGTAGCTGAAGTAGTCGTTGACGCCTAGCTCGGGGTCGTAGGGGTATTGGTTCGTGTCGGAGGTGTAGCGGCTGGTCTTCGAGACGCGGTTGGTGGCCGTCATCTGGTAGCACGACCAGCGCTGCGAGCGTTTCTGCGTGTCCCACTCCACGCTGTAGTTGATGCCGAACTCGTCGTTACAGGTGTGGATGATGACGCGACTGCTGCCGCCCTTCACCTTCGGGAACTCCAGACGTTGCAGGGCAGGCTCTTTTGAGATGTCGTTACGGTTGACGTTGACGATACCATCGCCTGTGTCGGGCTTGTCGTCGTCATCGCTACAGGCAGCCATCAGCGTGGCGGCGAGTATGAGGGTGAAGATTCTTATGCTTTTCATGTTGGTGAAGGGGTGATGTGTGAGTGGTGAAGGGTGAGAAAACAAAGAGAGTGCAACCGGGCATATGCAACTACCAGGACGCACTCTCAAGAGTTTACTTGTCGTGTATATGATTATTTCTTGGCTGCCTTACCGTAGCGGCTCATGAACTTGTCGACGCGACCAGCGGTGTCAACGAGCTTGCTCTTACCAGTGTAGAACGGGTGAGAGGTGCTAGAGATTTCTACTTTTACCACGGGGTAAGTTTCGCCTTCGAATTCCACGGTGTCATTGGTCTTTGCGGTAGACTTCGTAAGGAACATATCGCCGTTGGACATGTCCTTAAACACGACGGGGCGATAGTTTTCGGGATGGATACCTTTCTTCATTTTACTTGTTAATTATAATGTTTGTATAAATTTCGGGCTGCAAAGTTACGAAGAATTTTGCAGCCCGCCAAATATTTCCGCCGTTTTTTTACTCGGCGTATGTGATAGTTATCGAAACAATACGTAGCTGAGTGCCCGATTTCGGCTCCTTGTAGTCGTTGACAATCTTCAAGGTGGTGTCATTGAAACCGCTGAAGATGATATCGGGGCTAGCCTTTTCAATGGTTACCTTCTGGCCTCCTGCTTCACCATACAACTCGTTGTTGCCCAGGTAATTGGGAGTACACGTAAGGACAACCTTGGTGATCTTCTTGCCTGTAGACTTGATAGTAAGGGAATTCTGTGCATAGACACGGGCATTGGTACCATTATTGTAATATTTGGGTGCGTTGGAATTGGCCTCGGCAGCGAATGTCAACGTTGTACCGTCAGAAAGTGTCTGCGTATTCAGGTCGGTAGCATCTGCCAGTCCAAATGACTGCATGGTGGCAGTTATGGTGTTGCCTGTTGCTGGCGTGTCCGGCGTGTCCGGCGTGTCGGGCGTCTCGCCGCCACCCTCGTTGTTTGCGATAGAGATAATCACGCTGTTCTTATCGAACTCGGGGATGTAGGAGTCGCCGCTCGCAAACTTCTTGAGCGTACCCTTGACAACGACCTCGGCTCCCGGCTTCAGGTCGTCCTTTGAGGCGAAAGCAGCGCCGTCCAGACCCTTGCCACTGTATACCTGCAACTGATTGGTGGCGGTGCCATCGTCGGAGATGTAATAAGTCAGGGAGTTGTATTGCGAGTTGTAGTTATCCACCGATACCACCTTGCCCTTGACGTAGGCCTCTTCGGGCGTCGTGCCCTTCATCTCCAGTGCGGCGATGACCTCAAGCGCCTTAGCTACAGTCAGCGGTGTCTCGGCAGTACCGTAATTGCCTGTCGGCTGCGGGTCGGGTGTCTCGCCGCCAGCTTCGGTCTTACCGTTCCATGAATAGAGGTAATTCTTGCCCTGGGCTGTCTCAAGCGTGCCTTTGTAGTTGTAGAGGTTACCGTAGACGATGACCTCGTCGCCCAATGCCAGGACGTCGCCACTCGTGTAGTCCTTGTTGCCTAAATACTTGCAGGCATAGATATAGAAGGTGTTGCCGCTGGTGCCATCGTCGGAGATGAGGAAGTCGGCAGTCTTCGGGAACTTGCCCTCGCCGTAGTTATACTTAATCTCGGCTACCTTGCCCTTGATGTAGTATGCCTCAGAAGAAGTCTCCTGGTCGGCTAACTTTCCTGCTGCGGCATTGGCAGCCACGGCATTGAACGGATTGGCCAGCGTGCCGTCGCCAGTAGCGACACCCGGCTCCTCGGGAGCGCCGCCTTCGGTCTTGCCGTTGAGCGAATAGAGGAAGCCCTCGTTCTGCTGAGTCTCAGGCGTGGTGTTATACATGGTCAGCTTGGCGCAGACGATGACTTCATCGCCCTCCTTCAGGATATCGCCGGCACCGCTCTTCCATGCCTTGTTGCCCAGATAGAGCACGCGGTAGCAGTAGAACTGGTTGGCGCTGGTGCCGTCGTCAGAGATGTAGAACGAAGCGTTGCCCCAGGTGCCATAGTCGTAGTTCTGCACGTTGCCGTTCTTGTCGATAGCGATAGATACGACCTTGCCTTTGATGTAATACACTTGTTCGCTGACGTTGCCACTGCCCAGCTCCTTGGCGGCATTGGTGGCAGCGATGGCATTGAAGGGGTTCTCCAGCGTACCATCGCCAGTGGCGCCTTCAATGGCTTCAGATCCGTTGGTTGGTGTCGGTGTGGGGTACGGTTCGGGAACGTCCTCACAAGCGGTGAATGTCATGGCTGCAATGGCTAAGGCCATGACGCTATACAGTATTTTCTTCATAGTTGTATGTTTTTTAATTCTTAACTCTTAACTCTTAATTCTTAACTCTTAATTCTCAACTACTTCAATGTCGCTCTCCTTGCGGATAAGAATCTGCCAGGTATTGCTATAGCGGGTGGCGATGCCCGTGATGTTTACAGGGATGGGCTTTTTATTCACCTCATCGAATGGCAGCTTGTTGGCCGCGAACTTGGCGTAGGTGCTGGTACGAACGACCACCTTCGACGAATTGTACTCGCGGAGTGCACGGTTGACGCAACCACCCGAAATGGCAACGCTACTGTCGCCGGGGGCGTAAGTGCTCTTGCCGTTGGCGTCGAGGAAGGTGACGTTCTTCAGCGTCACCAGCTTGCCACAGTGCAAATTCATGTTCATGTCCACGTCGAAGTCGATGGGCTGCACAGGTTCAATGTTGCTGCCTGCGAACTTAAAGTGCTGTTGGAAGATGTCGCGACTCATGCGGCCGATGCTGGTACCGTTGTAAGGTGCGCCAATCTCGGGCTGCTGGCGGTAACCGCCGATGTAAAGTCCCTTGAGATCCATGATAATCTCCTGTCCCTCAGCCAGGTAACCGCTCATGCCACTCTCGTTGACGGCGATGATGATGGCACCTGTCTCGTCCTGCAATGCGAACTGCTTGTAGATGTTGCCGCGGATGTCGTTGGCAGTCACGCGTCCCTTGATCTTCACGTCCTTGTCGATGAGTGCGTTCTTGTCGGTGCTTTCAAACACGTTGGGGTACATTTGCTTCAGTTGGCCGATGGTGACAATGTTGTCGTCGGTGATGCTGTTGTTGCCGTAGAGCTCAGCGCCATTGGGTGTATAGACGTCCCACTCGGTCTTCTGACAGGCTGCGCTGAGTGCGCAGACTGCTGCGATAGCTATATATTTTAATGCTTTCATAATCGTCCTCCTTTCCTTAGAATTGATAGTTCATCATCACCATACCGTTGATGCCGTTGGCATAGAACTTCTTGGGGCTCTTCTCGAAGCGGTAGGCGTTGTTTGTACGCTCCTGCTGCTGCTTGGTGTCCAGTCTGTTCTGCTCTGAGCCGCCAGTGCAGATGTTGATGTTGTTCAGGATGTTCGTCAGCATCAGGTTGAAACCCAAGCGGCGTCCGTGCTTCAGACGGAAGGTCTTGCCGACAGAGGCATCGAGCATGAAACCACCCTTGCCCTCAGCCTGGTCCGGACGGTTGTAGACCTTCTGTCCGTTGACGAGGTCGCGTGTCAGCTCTGTCTCGCGGCGCGAGATAGGTGCGAAGAAGAGGTAGATGTTGTCGTAGTAGTTGCCGATGAGGTCTATGTACCAGAAGTTCTTGTGATAACTCAGGTCAACGCTGAAAGCTGACAGCGGTGTGCCGCCCTCGCGCATACCATTAATAATACACTTCTCATCGACGTAGCTGCCGCTGTTAGACAGCAACATGCGCATGTTGGCGTCGTTGGTGTACTTGGCCTCGCTCATGGTGCCCAAAACCTTTACGTCCAACCAGTCGGTGGCCTTGATGTTCATGCCTAATTCCACGCCGTAGAACTCCTTCTCGATGTCAGTCATTGAGACGTAGACGAATGAGCTCTCGATGTCAGAGTAGAACAGGCTCTGCTCCGTGACGTCCTTCATCTTGGCATAGTAGGCGTTCAGGTTCAGCTTGATGCGTGAACTCTGCCACTGGTAGCCGGCCTCGGCCGAGGAGATCTTCTCCTGCTTCAGGTCCTTCACGAAGTCGTTGTTAATCTGTGCGGCAGCGAAGGCAGTGCGCGGTGCGGGTGTCTTCCACTCGTAGCCGGCGCCAATCATGACGTTGTGTCCGTGACCCAGGTTGACGTAGAGTCCCGACTTGAAGCCACCGTCCAGGAACTTCGCCGTACCGCTCTTTCCGTAGGAGTTGTCGGGCGCCATACCATTACGCATCTTACCGTCGCGCTGCATGGTAGTGCCGGCTATGCGGCCTGCCAGGAAGTAGTGGGCAGACTTCAAGTTCTCTGTATAACTGGCCCAAGCCTGAGCCTTGCTCACCAGCAGGTTATAGTCGTAGCCGAACTTGTCGCCGACCTTCACCTCGCGGGGCTCTGCGCCGTCGTTCATGTCGTAGAAGACGCTTGGGGAGATAGAACCGTAGTCCTTCACGGCATAGGTGTTCACGTTGTGGAACTTGGCGTTACCCAGCAGGTCGTCCATCGTCTGGTAGTGCATGCCCTTATTCGTGGCCAGCTGCAGACCGCCGTTCAGCGACGAACTCTTTGAGAGCTGCTTTTGCAGGTTCGTGGCCAGACTCAGCATCAGCTGGTCGTCGTGGGCACGCTGCAGGTAGTACATAGCGTCCTGTCCCTCAGCAGCCATGATGCTGTTGGCGTAGTACATGCGGTCCCAGTTCACCTGACGGTTCTCCTCGCGGGCACTCAGATAGTCGTAGGCTGCCTGCCAGTTGGCCAAGGCTGCTTCGTCGTGGAAGAGTGTTGCCTCGGGGTTCCACACGTTGAAGTTGAAGCTTGGCATCAGCGAGTAGTAGTCCGGGTCGGGGTTCGTGCCGCCGTTATAGGCCAGACGACTGTTGCTGTACATCTGGTAGCGTCCCAGCAGGGTGGTGACGAGCTTTGTCTGCTCGTCCATCTTCCAGTCCCATGTCAGCAGGGCTGCAGGCGAAAAGTCCTTGACAATACGCGAGTTACGCTTCTTGCCGTCCTGGTAGCCCCAGTTGGGATTGTAGTTATGGGTATTGGCAATCCAGTACATCTCGTCCGTCGCACCACGCTGTGCACCACGCTGCGTGGGGTTGCCCCACGTGACGAGGCTCAGCGAGTGCTGGTCGTTGATGAGCTTTTCGGCTCCTAAGAAGTAGCTCAGCGAGTTGTAGCTGGTACCCTCGATGGTGCCGATGCCGTTGCCCCAGCGGTAGGTCAGGCTACCGGTGAAAGCCCAGCCGTTCTCCATGACGCCTGAGTTGTAGGTGTACATGGCGCGGGTGTTGTAGCTACGGTTGGCAAAGGCAATCGATGCGCGCTGTCCCGTGGCAAAGCTGCTGGGACGGAAGTTGTAGTTGCCAGAACCGCCCAGTGCGCTCACACCGTAGTTGTTGTCCTCGAAGGGCAGCGAAGCCTCGCGCAGTCGCGTCTGGTTGTTCAGACCGCCCACGAACGAGTAGCCGAACTGTCCGCGCTCCACATCGTTCACAGGGTTGCCATTGATGTACATCTCGTTGTACTTGGCGCCTAAGGCACGGTACTTGAAGCGTACAGGCGAAAAACGGTATCCCACCTCGTTCGCATAGACATTGCGGTTCGATGAGATGATGGTGATGATCTGCGATGCCGCCTCGTCATCCCCCAACTGTGTCTCGGTGAAGGTGAACGCCGTCTCGTCCTGCATGTCCGTAGCAGTAGAGTCCGCAGACTCTTGTGCCAGGGCTGTAGACGAGCAGCAGAGTGCCAACACCATTAATCTCAGTGTTTTTCTCATAAGAATTGTTTTTTCGGTTAGTATCATATTGTATGTTGCAAAGATAAGAAAAATGAATGAGACAACAAAAGTTTTTTCGGGAAAAATGAGAAATATTTCAAATATATTTGTATCTTTGCAAAAAATATTACTGACCGACTATGAAAAAGAACATGGCTTTGCTGGCCCTTATCCTGGTGACGGTAATGGGCGTTTCCTGTGCACAGAAGAGATTCACGATGTACGGTGTTGGATTCTACAACCTTGAAAATCTGTTTGATACCTGTCATGACGAGGGTAAAAACGATTATGAGTATCTGCCCGACGGCACCAACAAATGGACGGGACTGAAGTATTCCCATAAGCTGCGCAACATGGCGCGCGTGCTTGCTGAGATGGGTACCGACAAACTGCCTAATATCGGCTGTGCGGTTATCGGCGTTTCCGAGGTAGAGAATGCCAAGTGTCTGCAGGACCTCTGCAATCAGGCTCCACTGAAGGCGCGCAACTACCAGTTCGTGCATATTGAAGGCCCCGACCACCGTGGTGTCGACTGTGGCTTGCTTTACAATCCAAAGCTCTTCAAGGTACGCGATGTGAAGCTTATACCTTATATATATATAAAGCCTGAGGATGCCGACCGCGCCACCCGTGGTTTCCTGACTGTCAGTGGTACCCTGGCCGGTGAGCATGTGACCGTCATCGTCAACCATCTGCCTTCACGCGGCGCTACATCGTTCTATCGCGAGGAGGGAGGCCGCCAGCTGCGTATCGTCAAGGACTCGCTCGTTGCCGACGATCCCAATGTCAAGCTGCTGATTATGGGTGATATGAACGATGACCCGCAGGACAATTCGATGGCCGTTGCACTTGGTGCCAAGCGCAAGATGAAGGATGTTGAGGCGCCGGCAGGACTGTGGAATCCCTGGTGGGACGTCCTCGCCTCGGGCACCGGCACCTTGCAGTATCAGGGTGCCTGGAATCTCTTCGACCAGATTATCGTGTCGCACTCGCTGCTTGACATGAAAAACATGAAGAAGGGGAAGATCGACTTCAAACCAGGCGATATTGACTGCTCTTCGCTGAAGTATTTTCGGCATGAGATCTTCAGCCGTCCCTACCTCTTCCAGACCGATGGCAAGTATAAAGGCAACACGCTGCGTACCCATGCCGGCGGCGCTTGGCTCGACGGCTATAGCGACCATCTGCCAACGGTGGTTTACTTGATAAAGGAACAGAAATAGTAAATAGTAAATTGTCAAATCGTAAATGGAGATGACTATCATAGGAATCGCCGGCGGAACGGGTTCAGGCAAGACCACCGTCGTCAAGAGAATAGCCAAGGCACTGCCGCCACACTGTGCGGCCGTCATCCCCCTTGACTCGTACTACAACGACACAACGGGCATGACGCCCGAGGAGCGTAAGGCTATTAATTTCGATCATCCCGATGCCTTCGACTGGAAACTGCTCACTGAACATATCCGGATGCTGAAGGAGGGTAAGGCCGTCGAACAGCCCACCTATTCTTATATAGAGAGTAACCGCCAGAAGGAGACGGTTCACGTCGAGCCCAAGCCCGTCATCATCATTGAGGGTATCATGGCCTTGCATTATAAGAAGTTGCGCGACATGATGGATTTGAAAATCTTTGTCGACACCGATGACGACGTTCGTCTCATCCGTAACATCCGCCGTGATGTCGTTGAGCGCGGACGCACCGTCGATATGGTTCTCGACCGCTACGAGAAGGTGCTCAAGCCTATGCATGAGCAGTTTATTGAGCCGACCAAGAAGTTTGCCGACCTGATTGTTCCTTGGGGTGGGGACAACAGGACTGGTATCCATATTCTGAAGACCTATATCCAGGGCATTGTCACAGGCGTTTGACGTGCAATAGTAAAGGAAAAACAGAGAGACTTGCCGCTTCCATCGTGGCAAGTCTCTCTGTTTTGACGATTTTTTCATCATTTTATTTGGCGGATTCAAACTTATTTCATAATTTTGTCGCCTGAAAATAATAAACCTATCGCATTTAAAAAAATTGTAGCAAGAATGAACAGCATGACAACGTTTCGAAAAACGGCGGCGCCTCGGCAAAGCTAGAAGGCGTGTTCCCGCGTGTCCATTCGACAAGTGCGTTCTTTGACTTATTGCTACAATTGCGTTTCAAAATGTGATAGGGATTTCTGAAAAGAAGACTCTATGATAGTAAAGGCCGGTGCCGTGGCATCGTGCCTCAAGACTCTTGTGCCCCTATTGGTGGGGCTTATACCTTATTTATTATATGTTGTGAATAGAATGATGACAACACAATGAAGCAACAAACACGTTTATTGATGACCATGTCGCCAGAAAGAGGCGAAAACACTTCTCTTACCTACAATGCCGGCAACGCGACGGCTGTTATTACGCTGAGTTCAGGACTCAGGATAGCTGACAATTACACTTTTTTACTCTACAACGACGAACTGATGCTGATGGATTTCGCCGAAACGGGCGACGGCATCGTGGAACGCAGCGGCCGTTCCCTGAAAATAGTATTTACACAACCGACAGTATGGATACCGGGACGCTACTTCCTGTTGTTGCGAAACAGCAGCCAGCAGGTGTATCGTTTCGACATCACGCTTGACAACCATGCCGTCTTCACGACCGAGCCACCACGACTATGCACTTATCTCAGTCTCGAGGACCTGCTCTCGTCGCGGCTTTGTATGATGAAGAAAATGTGGCAACGCCTCTCGTCGAGACCGGGAATGCGGCTGTTCAAGCAAAAAGCCATCGAGTGGGCCCAACTGGCGGAGATGAACCACTTCCGCAGTCAGTTGATGACGATGGAGGACGTTACGGCCGACAACAACCTGTTGGTGAATTCACGAGGATACACGATGATACACCAGGCGCTGCTGCTCTTCAGGAGTGTCGTAAAGATGGACGTTGAATACCAGTGGGTGGACTGCGAGAAACTTTACGACCCGACGAACAACAACCCCTACGAGAAGCTGAACGAAGTGTTTGAAGGGGAGACGTCGAAGGACAACATCCTGCAGATAGAGCTGCCTACGGGCAGACCGCGCAAATATGTGCTCGACCATATCGGCGCTCTGCTCGATAACGGCGGGAAGGCAATTCTGAAGAAACTGCGACAACACTCCTCAAACTTCATCATCGTGGGGACGCAGTCGGAGATTGACAACCTGATGGAACAGAACCCCTCGCTGCGAAACCTCTTTCCGGCGGAGAACCACCTCAGCGTGGAACCCTTCACCATCAAAGAGATTATCCTATGGATGATGGACAGGATTCACTTGGCCCACCTGTTCCTCTCGCCCGAGTCGACGGATGCCATCTGCAGGAAGCTGACGGAAGCCTATGACAGAGGCACGATAGCACAGTGGACGCTCAGAGACATCGACCAGTTCGTACAGCGCTACATCCAACCGGGCTACTGCCGACGGCTGACGGCTAAGATCCAGAGTGGTGCGTTGGATATGACAGACATCGAGGTGCTGCCTGAGGATATCGACTTCAGTCCGCTGATGGAGCAGGGCACGACTTACGAGAGTACGCTGGAGGAGCTGAACGCGATGATAGGACTCGACGACATCAAGCGCAGTCTCACCACCATCGCCAACAATATGCATCTCTTCGCAGAACGGCGACGCTTCGGACTGCACAATAGCGAGCTGACCTCGCACCACGCCATCTTCATGGGTAATCCGGGAACGGGGAAAACCACGGTGGCACGGATGCTCGGTAAGATATACCACTCGCTGGGGCTGCTCTCACGCGGCGAAGTGATATGCGTGGACCGCACGCGTATCATCGGCCGCTACATCGGCGAGACAGAGGAGAATATGAAGCAGATTCTTCGTGAGGCGCAGGGTAATGTGCTCTTCGTCGACGAGGCATACACCCTTTATGCCGGCAGAAGCGACAACGACTTCGGACGACGCGCCATCGAGTGTCTGCTCACCGTCCTCAGCCAGAAAAATCCAGATATGCTCATCATCTTTGCGGGCTATCAGGAGGAGATGGATCTGCTGATGTCGATGAACCCGGGACTTGTGGGACGCTTCCCCTACAAGTTCCTGTTCAAGGACTATACCACCGATGAACTGATGCAGATAGCCCGGTCGCTCCTCCAAAAGGACGACTACCTGCTCAGCGACGAGGCGGCCTTATTGCTGCGGCAGGCTATCAGCGACACGCAGGCCCAGAAGTCGAAGAACTTCGGCAATGCCCGGTGGATAGAGCAGTTCGTGAACAACGGTGTCATTCCCGCAATGGCCAACCGTCTGGCTGCCACACCCCATGCCTACACTCGGGAGGTGTACCAGCGTATTGAGGCTGCCGACGTGGAACAGGCCTACCGACTGTTCAATCCGAAGACCATTGAGCTGAAGCCCCGTCGGCAGGTGGGCTTCAGTGCCTAAAGAAAAGAAGCAGCTCAGGGGGCGTCCCCTGAGCTGCTGATTGATGATAGGAAGAACGATTAATCCTTGATTTCCTCAAACACATCGAGTTGTGCTTGATCTTGTGCTTGCTGCAGTTTTTTCTTGTCGCGATAGAACTTTAGGGCATTGATGAGTTCGGCAACGCCGTAGACCAGCATGGCCCATCCGAGGATAATCATGGCCATGCTGAGCGGTGCCATCGGCTTCAGCATGACATAAAGACCAGTGAGGAGGATGACTGTCGGCATCAGCCAGTACCACAGGCTGATACGGCCGTAGCGTTGGCCAGCTATCAGTGCGAAGAACTGGTTGAGGGCTCCGAGTACGAGCATGATGCCGATGATGTACATCAGTGCCGAAACGAATGACGTCGGTGTCAGGGCCAGTATCAGTCCGAGGATGATGCTACCGATGCCCACGATGGGAAATGTCGGCTTGTCGCCGGCTACCAGCCGTCCTTCAGCGTCGTAGATTTTATACTCGCTGACATGACGCTTCGCATGGAAGTAGCTTAGGCACGAGATGACACCCGACAGCAGGAAAAGTATACCGATAGCCATCGTGATGCCTGTCACAGTGTTATCGGGAAACTTGATGAGCAGGGCGCCGATAATGATGGCACACACTGCGCGGAAAACGGAACTCTGTAGTATTTTCATCGTCTTTTCTCTATTTTTGCTGCAAAGATAGTGATTTTTTGTATCTTTGCAGCATGATTACAACTTTATTTTTGGTACGTCACGGCGAGACCGTGGATAATGCCAATAAAATTATGCAGGGACAGACGCAGGGCGAACTGAACGAGAACGGTCGGGAACAGGCTGCGGAGCTGGCGGCGCAGATGGCTGGCAGTCCTATTGATGTAGTCGTTGCCAGCGATCTGTGGCGCGCCATAGAGACAGCGCGTATCGTGGCGGAACCCCATGGTTTGGAGGTGGTGACAACGCCATTGCTCCGTGAGCGTGACTGGGGAGGTTTCACCGGCCGCTATATCCCCGACCTGAAGGACGAAGTATGGCCTGACGATATTGAGACGCTGGAAGCTCTGCAGAATCGCGCTCGCCGTTTCCTGGAATTCATCAAGACGCGCTACGAAGGAAAAACAGTGCTTGCCGTAGGACACGGTATCATCAATAAGGCGATACAGGCGGTGTTCTACGGCAAGCAAATGCCTCAGGTGGAAAGAATGACCAACTGCGAGGTGCGTACGCTCGAACTTTAGCGGCGGCCGCCGAAGTGACCGTGACTGTTCGACGAGCGGCTACTACCTGCGCTACGGCTGCTGCCTGCGCTGTGGCTACTGGAACGGGTACTACTCATACTGCTGCTCGGACGGCTGGTTGTCGTGCTCGGACGGCTAGTCGTCGTGCTTGGACGGCTGCTGCCGACACTGTTGTGGTTGCCGAACGAACGGGTCGGAGCCGAGGGCGTAGTGGTCGTCGTGCTGCGGCTTGGAGACGTGGTTGTGGTCGATCGGTCGCTATTGCCGAAGTTGCGATTCATCTGGCGCTCACCGTTGCCGAAGGAACGGTTTTCGCTGCGTGTACCGTTGCCGAAAGAGCGGTTGTCGTCGCGTGTACCATTGCCGAAGGTGCGGTTTTCACGATGCGTATCTCCCTGAGAGCGTCCGAAGGCTCCCTGATTGTGGCCAGCGGTGACGCGGGTTGAACTGTTGTTGCGCATGTTGCTGCGGCTCTCACCGAACGAGCGGTTGGAGTGTGAACGGCCGCGGAAGTCGCCGCGATCCCACTGTGAGCGCATACCGAAGTGCTGGCGGTTGTCGCGCAGTGCTGGACGGAAGTGGTCGGCACGGCCGTGATACCAGCTGCGTCCGCCATTCAGGTGCCATGCGTGACCGCCGCGGTAGGTGGCATAGAAGTGGGGACGACCGAAATAGAAGTAGTCGCGCACCGTGTAGCGGGCATAGATGCCGAAATGCCAGTGACCAGCGCTCCAGTAGAGCGGGCGGTAGAAGTAGCTGGCTGCGAGATAGGCATCCCACTGCCACTGGTACAGGATATAGCTGAGGTCCAGGTTGCGGCGCTCCCAGTAGATGCCATAGACGTCGTCGACGCTCGTCACACCCATCAGGTAGTCGAGGTTGATCTCATAGGCAGCCTCATACTGTGCGTCCGTCAGGTTCAGCTCGTAAGCCATCTTATCGGTGAGGAACAGTGCCTCGTTGCGGGCACGCTCATAGCTCATTGCACTTGCCGACACGGTTGCGGTCAGCATCATCACCAGTGCGAATATCATTTTCTTCATAATCGTAGAGTTTTATCGGTTCGACATTCTTTTTTCATTTCTCTGGTGCAAAGTAACGACAAAATCATTGGCTATGCAAAGGATTTTCCCTAAACACATAGGGGAAAATCCCTACACTTTGCTTTTATGTCGTTTTTTTTTAGTAATTTCGCCGCCGATATATAATATAAGGTATGAAGAAACTGCTCTATATGCTTATGGCTACGCTGCTGATTGTGGCTTGCGAGTTTGAGACGTCAGACAATGGCGACCTCGACGGGCTGTGGCAGCTGACGACACGTGACTCCATAGCCAGTGGAACTTCTACCGACGTCCATGCGAGTGGCGAGTATTGGGCTGTGCAAGTGCGTCTGTTGCAGATTCGTGGCGGACGCCATAGTGGCTACTACCGTTTCCGTCATGCCGACGGTCACTTGCGGCTTTACCCATCACGTCTCGATAACGATGGTCGTCAGGACACCACCATACTATACGACTACCATGTCGTCAATCTCAATGGTAGTCGTATGGTTCTTCAGGATGATACTGTCCGTCTCTCCTTCCGAAAATATTGATATTGTAGTTTAGAACTTGTAGCGCAGGCCGATATCGAAGATACCCTGCTCGCCGGTGCCTACCTCCAGGAATCCGCGCAGATTCCGGCCGCCGACCTCCAGTCCGAGGAGCGATACCTGCCAGTTGACGTGCATCTCCGTGTTACTGTAGTCATCATGGCCGGCAGTCTCGTAGTCAATCTTCTCGCTGCGTAGCGTGGCACCGATGGCGAGTTTTGAGTACATGCCGAAGTTTTTCTGGCGCAGCCAGTCGAGTTTCACGGCGGGCATCAGCGTCATGTAGTAGTTTTTGAGTACTCCGTCCTTGCCATTCTTCTTGCCCGTCAGAAACAAATCCTGCTCCATCTGTCCGTAGGCTGCGATGCCGCCCACACCGAGCCAGGGCTTCAGGTGGTAGAAGTACTCCACGGAGATGGGGCCGAAGAAATCCTCGTCGCCCGTCTGTGCGCCGAAGATGTTTGTAGTGATGGTCTCAAAGGTGTTAATGATGTCGGAGTTCGACCACACGCCAATGCTAACACCCACTTCCTGCTTCGGTTCGTCACTCTGTGCGTTTACATTTACTGTAGCCATCATGGCGGCTACTGCCATCAACAGAATCTTTTTCATAATGATAGGTTTGTACATTTCGATTGCAAAGATAGTTTTTTTTGCCGAAACGACCAAGAAATAATCCGATTTGTGCTTGCTTCATCGGAATTTTTCGTACCTTTGTACTTGCTTGGCAAGTAACATGAATGGAAGATGAAACGATATAAGGATTTGTTCATAGACTTCGACGATACGCTGTACGACACGCACGGCAATGCTGTTATCGCCCTGCGCGAACTGTTCGCTCACTACCAATGGGAACGCTATTTCGACGATGAGCAGGCGTTCTACGACCACTACTGGGAGACAAACATCAACCTGTGGACGCGCTATTCGAAAGGCGAGATTAGTCGCGACTATCTGATTGTGGAACGCTTTCGGCGGCCGCTGAGCTACGGCCGGGGACTGGAGCCGACGGAGGATTATTGCCGCGAAGTGGGCGACGTGTTCTTAGACTATTGCGCCACGAAGCCTGGCGTTGTTGATGGCGCCCATGAGCTCGTGGACTACCTGCGCCGTCAAGGCTACCGACTGCATATGTGTAGCAACGGGTTCCACGAGGTACAGTACCGCAAGATGACATCCAGCGGCCTCGACCGCTGTTTCGACACGGTGGTATTGAGCGAGGATGCGGGAGCTAACAAACCGTCGCGACAGTTCTTCGACTATGCCTTCCGCGTGACGGGCGCTGATGTGGAGACGACACTGATGATTGGCGACAACTTCCAGACCGACATTCTTGGCGCTCAGCAGGCAGGGGTGGCTGTCATCTATTTCAATCGCTTCCCAGAGTATCCTGCACCGTCGCCCGTGGATTACGAGGTGACGACGCTCAGGGAGATTATGACGATACTGTGAAATCCAATGAAATTAATATTGACACGATTCTGAGACAGGTTTCCATCAGAATCGTTGAGTTTCAAAGGAATTAAGGGCTTTTACAATCTGACAGGCCTCGGCTATTGTCAGTATGGGACTGATGGGTAGACTCAACTCTTGCTCATGGATTCTTTCCGTAAGAGGAAGGCTCATTGTGTTCCATTCCTTGTAACATTCCTGCTGGTGGGGAGGGATGGGGTAGTGGATGAGCGTCTGTATACCTTGTTCCGTCAGATATTGCTGCAGCCGGTCGCGCTCAGGACAAAGAACAGGGAAGATGTGATAGACGTTCTGCAGGTCATCCAGCCGACGGGGCATCTTGATAAGCGGATTCTTGATGTCGTCGTAATAATAGTGGGCTATCTGCTGGCGGCAGCGGTTGTCATCGTCCAGATGACGCAACTTGACATCAAGAATGGCCGCCTGAATCTCGTCGAGACGGCTGTTACGTCCACGATACTTGAACACATATTTCCTTTGGGAACCGTAGTTGGCCAATGCACGTACGCAGTCAGCCAGTTCCTTGTCGTTGGTCGTTACGGCACCGCCGTCGCCCAGCGCCCCCAGATTCTTTCCGGGATAGAACGAGTGGCCAGCGGCATCGCCTAGACTACCCGTCCGCCGTCCTTCAGTGTACTGGCAGCCGTGCGCCTGAGCATTGTCCTCCACCAGCTTCAGGTGATACTTCCGGCAGAGCTCTCCAATCTTCTCTGTATAGGCGCAACGCCCATAGAGATGGACAATGAGAATGGAGCGGGTGCGCGAAGTGATATGCTGCTCGATGAGGCTGTCGTCCATCTCCAGCGTCTCGATATCGGGTTCCACAAGTACTGGCTTCAACCCGTTCTCCGTCAGTGCTAGGATGGAGGCGATATAGGTGTTGGCCGGCACGATGACTTCATCGCCGGGTGCCATCACGCCTATCTCTATGTAGGCGCGGTAGATAAGTGCCAGAGCGTCGAGCCCATTGGCTACACCCACGCAGTGCTGTGTACCGATATATTCCGCATAGTGCTGTTCAAAGGTTGCGTTGGCGCTGCCTTGCAAATACCAACCAGAATCGATAATACGAGCTGCAGCTTCCTTCAGTTCAGCGGCGTATTGCTGGTTGACGCCTTTCAAGTCGAGAAAGGGAATCATTGGGTTGGGGAAGTTTTGGTGATGGACTTAGAAGACCTTGCCGAAGGCAATACGGGCGAAGGTGAGGCCGAGAATCTTGAAATCGAGAGCCCATGAGCGGTGTTCCAGATACTCCAGATCCATCTCCAGGCGTTTCAGCATCTTTTCCATCGTATCAGTGTAGCCATTGTAGAGCGTAGCCATCGACGTGATGCCTGGACGAATTTGGTACAGATATTCGTAGCGCTGATCTTGTTTCAAGATTTGGTCAATATAGAACTTGCGCTCTGGACGTGGTCCAACAAACGACATTTCACCTTTGAACACATTCCAGAACTGTGGCAGCTCGTCCAAGTGGTGAGCACGCAGAAAACGTCCCACCTTTGTCAGACGGTCGTCATCGTCGGTGTCGCACAATGCCGGACCTCTCTTTTCGGCATCAACCACCATACTGCGGAACTTGTAGATGTAGAATGGACGTCCGAAACGGCCGATGCGCTCTTGCTTATAGATGACGGGACCGTTCTTTTCGCGCTTAATGGCGATATAGCAGAACAGGAATAGCGGTGAGAAGATAATCAGACAGATAAGCGCAACAAACATATCGAAAACGCGTTTTACATTGCGTTCGAATCCGTTCATTCCGTCGATAACATATCCACTGCTGTGAACCGTCATATATATGTTTTTACCTGATTTTTACTTTTATTTATTATATTAACGACTGTTTCGTCGTTTTATTGTAGCAGATGCGAAATTTTTAATAAAAACTCTACATTACTGCAAAACGGGTGCAAAGGTAGCAAAAAAATGTCAGACTGCCAAGTGTTTGGTTGGTAAAATAAGGTTCGGAGGTTCAATTAAATACATTAGGGCAATTTGACACTTAAATAGCCTAGTGACTTGATGATGTATTTGAAATGTACAAATACGATATTTGACTTAATACCCAGTTTTCTGCATGCGATAAGGTCCTCCTTTGTACCCAGCCAGCGGTTTTTAAGGCTTTTGGTGCTTTCGCCTCCTACGAGCATTGTGACAAATACCATAGGAATGTACTTCGTCCGTATCTTATGAATAAAGGTGAGTCGTGCAATCAACTCTACATCGGCGGAGATGCGGAAACTATTATCGTATAGACCGTATTTCTCGTAAATGGTCCTGCGTACATAGAAAGAAGGGTGAGGCGGAATATATCCATAACGTACCATCCAGGGGTGGAATGGGCGTCCGGAATAGTATCTTACACTTTTTGTGGGATTGCTTTCTTTCACGAAGTATATATCGCCGTAGACGGCATCCACGACATCCGTAAATTCTGCAACCATCCGTTCCATCACATAATAAGTGGTGAAAAAATCATCTGAGTTCAGAATTCCTACGACATCACCCGTTGCCATCCTGATGCCCTTGTTCATAGCATCATATATTCCTTCATCTTTCTCAGAAATCCAATGCAAACGGCCTTTGAACTTTGGCTCGTAAGACTTAATTATATCAATAGTACCATCAGTGGACCCCCCATCCACCACCACATACTCAATGTCAGCGTATGTCTGATGCAGTACGGAATCCATAGCTCGTGCTATTGTTTTTGCACTATTCCACGTGACTGTAACTATCGATATTTTCATAAAGACCGTGCAAAGGTACAAAAAAACAAGAAGAATAGAAAACTTCTTGTTGTTTTTCTTTGAATTGACGATTATCTACATCCAATAATAATAAGGTGGTATATCAGATATAGTCTGTATTTGATTCTGAAAGATAGCGGTTCATGCTTATTGATACTTCCTGTAGATGTAGTATCCTGATGTCGACGATATAACACTAGCTTTTGTGGTGTAATACAAGTGTGAAAGTAGCATTTAGAAACAAGAAACAGCCAATTGTCGTGTGTGCAGAATGTTCTGTTTTTTGGAAAAGGCAGGGCTTTCTTCAGAATAGAACGCTTAAAAGCCATACAACAGCCTAGATATCCAAATTTATAAATGTTGCCTAATAACGAACTATAAACTCCTCTGGAACTGAAAAAAGAGTCATCCGCATGATTCAGGTTCTGGTCGGTGATGGTGGCGTCAGAAACCACCAAGTCGTATTGTGTAAGTAATTGCATGCACACTTTTACTTTATCTTTAGCCCATACGTCATCTTGATCGGATAAAAAGATGTAATCGCCTTTAGCGTGCGAAATGGCAAACTCGAAATTGGCAGTATAACCATTTTCTTCCGTATGGTGTATGATGCGGATGTTTGGGAAATCAATAGACTTGACAATCTCTAAGGTCTTATCCGTCGAACCATCATCTGAAATGATGATCTCATCAGAATTATCCAACTGGCATACAATAGAGTCCAATTGCTCTTTGATGTATTTCTCGCCATTGTATGTCGTTACGCAAACTGATATCATAGCTATTTAAAAAAATGTTTTAATGCCTGCACTAATTCCTTTTATCATATTCATCCAGCATTTCCCACCTTGCTTTACGAAGAATGGAAAATATAGCAGGCGTAAGAAGAATTTAATGCCAAAGTTAATTTTAAATGAAAGAGGAACGTAGCTTCTTGCTGACAGAACGACGTAATTACGATACTGGTAGTAGTACCTGAAAGGTGCAGAGATGGATACAACATGTTTCCCTATACGAATTTCACTATGCCCCACTTTGTGCTGTAGTTGAATATTAGGAGTGGTACCGCAGATATATCCCATTGATTGGGCCCTATAGCACCACTCTGTATCTACAAAATCAATGAAAAGTGAAGAATCAAACTTCCCGATAGTAGTGAATGATGATATGTCGAAACAACAGCCTGAGGCAATAACATCCTTCTTTAAAATGAAGTTTGTGGAGAGATGATGGTCATGGTGGATAGCCGAATGATATTCCTTCCCACTTTCTTTCTCTAGGATGGTAGGACCCAGTGCAGCAAGTTGAGGGAATTGTTTCTTTATCAGTATATATTCATGAACAATCTTATGAGGATAATCTTCTGGTAGTCTGCTGTCTTGGTCTAATAGGATGACGAATTGTGCTTTCCCTTCTTTACAGATCAACTCCAGGGCCTGATTGTGTGCCTCTGCAATACCTTTATTTCCACCCAAATGTATATAACGCATTTTGCCAACCTGGGGACCTCTCATTGATGGTAAGTCTGAGTTATCAACAACGATGCCGTCATAATTGTTGGAAAGCAGAAGAATATTGTCAATGTCGCTCTTGTTGGGATTATAGAGTACAATGACAATCGCTATATGGGGGGTATCGCACTTTTCCATAGTGTGCAAAGTTCGTCTTTTTTTTGAATATGTGCAAGAAAGTTGCAGTTTTTTTTGCCTATTCATTTATTTTTTTTACCTTTGTGAAAAATATAGGAAAGTTGAAAAGTGAAAATATTGTTTGATCATCAAATATTTTGTTTCCGATATGGAGGCGCATCTAAGTATTTTGCCATGTTGTTGAATGCAATGCCGCATGACTCATGGGAAACTACAGCATTGCTCCCAACAAATGAATATATCAGGGAGAAACGATTGTTCCATACTTTTAAATATAGATTTAAAGGACAAGGGAAGTTAGCTGATAGTCTAAATCGCCCTTATACTAATTATCGTCTTTCCAAGGGGGACTTTGACGTGTTTCATCAAACCAATTTTGGTACGTACTGTCTTAAGTCTTTAGGTGATAAGCCTATGGTTACGACCTATCATGACTCAAACCTTTCAACAATAGACCCTCATCCTGAAATTGTCAATCAACAGAAGGCTTCCCTGAAGCGTGCGGATGCTATTATTTGTGTTAGTAACAATACACGAAAAGACATGCTTGATTTGTTTGACTTGGATGAGCGTAAAGTACATGTCGTCTATCATGGTATAGAGTTGCCTGATTTGTCCTTGTTGGATTCGAAAAGACTATATGATTTCCCTTATGTGTTATTTGTGGGACGACGCTCTGAGTATAAGAATTTTCAACGCTTTGTCCAGGCATTTTCAATAGTAGCTAAAATACATCCTCAAATTCATCTGGTATGTACTAGCAAAATGTTCTCCAAAAGTGAGATGGAAATGTTCGCAAATTTAAAATTGGCAGATAAAGTTCACTCCATCAACGCGACAGAACAACATATGAAGCGGTTATACAGAGATGCTGAATTATTTGTCTTTCCAAGCCTTTATGAAGGTTTTGGGATGCCAATTTTGGAATCATGGAGCTGTGGTTGCCCTGTGATATTATCCGATGCCAGTTGCTTCCCTGAGATTGCTGGGGATGCTGGTCTATATTTCAATCCAATAGATATTGACGATATGGTCAATTGTATGCTCAAGGTCCTGGAAGACAATGAGTTACGTCAGCAATTAATAGAAAAAGGAGGGAAACGAGTCGGTCAATTCTCCTGGCAATCAACTGCTCGTGCTCATATGAAGATATATGAAAGTCTAATCTGAGTACGAATCAGAAGGTCTCTTCAAAAGTCTTATTGTGGATATAAAGCCTTTCTTCATAGGATTTTGCTCCAAATAGCACATTGTCATATTCGAAGTCAGGCAATTGTGTCGAACCAATAATTCTGAACAGACAGTATAAATAAACGAATGCTGCAAACAAACGTCTGTTGTTTTCTATGGCAAAGCATTTAATAAGATCTGCCCATATTATCCAATAAGAATAGGCAAATAGATTTCCCATTCTATGAGCAACAATCGGGAAATCGCCGAAGACGAATAGGAATGCAATGTACATGATAAATCCATTGATAAAGACAGCACATCCTTTTCTAATATCATACAGCCGATGATAGTAGCAAATAATAAGAATACTCGTAAAAAGTCTTTCGAGATAACCTATTGACAACTTGGATGTGGAAACCAGTTTTTGGGTATATGCCACAATCTTATCGGTCTTATCGGCATCTAATCCTGTAAATATGAGCAATTTGGATACGATTGGAATATGACATAGATAAATAATGTTGAATGCGATAACTATTGAAATAAAAGTCCATCTTGGCATTCTAAAATGGAAAAAGAAGTATAATGGGAAATATATGATGGCTGAAAGGTGAAACGAGACAGCTAATATGCACAATGAAAAGTATTTTAAGGGTTTTCTGTATGTAAGATATTCAATAGCATTCAAAAATAATAAGATAGCAATAGAGTTTCTCATGAGGTTTACCATGATAGTTAACCCCTCGAAGATGATGAATAACATCAGACCTAACAGGATGTTGTCTGTGTGCTTATTGAGAAATCTTAATAGTAATACGGTATTAATAAGAGTGGATATAAAAACAAAAAAGTGGAAGTCGCGAAACAGACTTTTGCAAATGATAATTAGTAGAGTAAACCCTGGCTCTATGCTGCTAAAGGAGAATAGATTATGAATATCTAGGTCATTGATGGTGGTCTCGTAGAATAAATCATAGTAGATAATCCAGTCACTCATGATATATCCCCGGAAACCGAAGAAGAAGATAAAAAGACATATTCCACCTACCACAAATGCATTCTTATAATCTACTTTAGTAGTGTTCGAATATAAGAATGCCAAAAGTCCAAGTGCAGCAACAAGACCAAGATATGGTATGCAGAACATAAAGGGTGTGTTAATTTGTTTTTTTGCCAAACAATATCCAAAGTGATGCACCTACTGCACCCAAGAACATCCAAAGCAGAACAATCAATGAACGAGGTGTACTAGAGGCTCTGTTAGGTATCGTTGCGTTTTGAATGATGGTAAAAGCGGGCGTATTTTCTTGAATTTTTGCTTTTGCAGTTCTAATCTGCTGTTCAACCTGTGAATAGGATTGATAACTAATTTGCATTCTATTCTCTAGTTCTTCTTCTTTGACAGAGCTGGATTGGAAAATATTATTTTTGTGCGAGTCGGCATATGCAGCATATTTTCTTTGGATATCATGATATTCTTTTTTGCATTCTTCCCTTAACTGTTCATAATATGCAAGATCATTACGAGCTTTCGAAGTGCGATAGTTCGTAATGTAATCCTGTAGTCGATGTAAGAGTGAATCCGCCATTATCGCAGAGACTCTCGCATCCATATCAGTTACGCTGATGGTAATGATATTGGTCTTTTTGTCTACTTGACAAATTACGAGTCCTCTTATCATTTCGCAAAGGGCTTCGTCATTTTTTGAAAGGCAAAACGGATCGATAGTAGCATTTGTGGATTCTTTTTTCTTAAAAATATAATTTATCAGTACAAGTGGATATTTCCAGAAAGGAACCTTCCCGTCAGCCAACAAGTGGTCGTGGTAGCTTTTCTTAATCGTGTCTTCTTTTTGGCATACAGGAATGTTAAAGAGGGAGATAATAAAGTCGGTAGATGTAAAGATTTCTGGATATATTCCAGGATAGAGAGCATCCATTTGTGTCTTGCTGTTTAAGTCAATGCCAAAGGATGCTGCCATGTCTGCCAGATTCTCAGACAATCCTAGACCTCCAGATGTCATTTCTGGTGCCAATATGACATTTGTCGTATATTCTTTAGGTGTGCTGAGCGCAACGATCACTCCAATAACTGCAGTAACCATCACAACCTTTGCAATGAATTTCCATTTTGGAATAATTTTCATTATCATTCCAATGACATCGATTTCTTTTGTTTTTCTTGTTTCTTCCATTTCGTTTGGTCTTTTATGTTAGTGGAGCATTCCAAATACATTTGTAATCAAGGTCTTTACTTCTTTTTCTAATAGGGCGAGCAGGAATACCCCCTACAATCGTATACGGTTCTACGTCTTTTGTAACCACAGCACCTGCACATACTACAGCCCCCTCTCCAATTGTTACACCTTGAAGGATGGTACATCCTATTCCAAGCCATGCGTAGTCGCCAATTTCTATTGGGAGGTATATGCCTTCGAAATTTTTGGTGTCAGGGTTGTGACTTCCTGTCATAATACTGACATTGTGAGAGATGGAAACGTTGTTGCCTATGCGAAGACCACCTCTACAGTCAAGAATGCATCCCCTGTTGATATGACTATAATCTCCTATCACTAAATGATTGGGAGTCATAATGTAATTGGTTTTCATGATAAAAGACCGTTTCCCAATATGCATTTTGATTAGTTTGAAATAGCATTTCCGCAAGCTCCAAAAAGGAATGTGTGTAACAATAGAGTTGGGTATGTATTCGAGTAGAAGCGCTGCAATCCATTTGAATAGGGTGGTGCGACTAAGATATAATGATGTTATCTTTTTTGAGGCAAACCATATCTTTCGAGGCGAGAACCTTCCTTGTGAGGTTATCTTATAGATATAGATGATGCTTCGTAGGGGATGTGCAGACGTGCCATCAAGGCGATAGTTCTGTACATAGCATGGCATCTTCTTGAACTTTATTCCATCTTTATACATACGATAGATACAATGCCAGTCGAGAGAGTAGCCTAATTGAGCTTTCAAATTTGTATCGAAAAGATATTTTTTTTGAATATCTGTACGTACAATTGATGCCCCATGTCGATATATGGGTGTATACTCCATTAGCTCTTTTTGGTCACTAGCCTCTATCGCTATTCGATGTGAGCTGGTTATCTCAATACTGTTGCCATATAAAACATCGGCATTGTCTTCTGTAGATATCAGTTGTTCAAGCGAATTCGAACTTGAAAAAGTGTCCCCACTATTCAGGAAATTAATCCAATCGCCAGTGGCGTGGTTAATACCTTTGTTCATGGCATCATAAATACCTCCATCAGGCTCAGAACACCAATAAGCAATACGATTGGAATATTCGCGGATAATATCAGCTGTGCCATCGGTACTTCCTCCGTCAATAACGATGTACTCTTTCTCCTGCCATGTCTGACAGAAGAAACTCTCCATCGTTTCGCGGATATGGTCTACATCGTTGTAGACTACCGTGATGACACTTATTTTGTTGCTCATAGCTGTTCCTTACCGATTCCAAATACCAACCGCTTGCTGATTGATTAACATCCGACATTGGTATAAATGTATAAAACTCATGATGGCATAGCTAATGGCCATGCAGTAGACAATGCCTTCTATTCCCAACTTGTTGCCTGTTTGTAATACTATTAAGATGTATAGTATGGTTACGATTACTGATGTGGCAATTTGTACATATATCTTGTTTAATCCGTTAATAAGTGCAGTAACGCAATTGTTTAGATTGAAAAACGATATGAAAAGGAAAACGCTGGTTGAAACACTTAATGGAATCGTAACAGAATCACCGATCCACAAGTTGTAGAAAATCTGAGAGAAGAGAAGCATCAGTAGTCCAGCTAATACTGTTCCTCCCCATATCATCAGGGCATAACGAAAAGTTCTCCTAATCCATGCATAATCCTTTTTTACATAGGCATCAGTATAGGCATTCCACATGGGTGAAACAATGATGATATAGCCAATGGCAAGCAGATTGAAATATTTGTAGGCTATATTATATGTCGTAACAGCCTCAGGTCCTACGTACTGGGTTATAAAAAGATTGGACCCTCCGAAAATAACAAGGCAACTGGTTATTTGGATAAAGAAAAAGCCAAGTCCTTTTTTTAGTAATTGCTTACCCAAGGTCCAATCAAAGCTGTTAATGGTAGGCCTAAGCTCTGGATGTCTCTTGAAAAGTGGTATGCCTCCAATAAGGAAAACGATTACCGGAATTGATGTGAAGATGAGCACTACGTCGTTGAGATTGCCTTCTGGTTTGATTTTTGTCAAAATGTAAATCAGGAGCAAGGCAACCATATTGCCAGATACAATGAGGATATCATTAATTGCATATTTCTGTAATGCAACATAAACGGTTCCTATGTTTTTTACAACAAATACAATGATGGTAAACAGACAGGCAATAATCACCGCTTGTCTTAGTTGGGTGTTGTCAAGGGTTATCGTGTTGAAAACCTTGTTGAAATTCAGGGTAAATGCCAGACAAACTATTAGCAAAGCTATGAATAATGCTATGGTTGATATCATGATTAACGTGGTGGTGAGATAGGTTTGTCCTTTCTTAGAATCCTTCTCTGCTATAGCTTGTGCCAGATAGTTGCGCATGCCATTTCCTAATCCTACATCAAAAAAAGAAAACCAGAAAAGAATAGAGGATAACGTCATCCATATGCCATATTGCTCTGGTGCCAAATAGGTAAGTGTGATGGGGACAATAAGAAATGATACCCACAATCCTACGATTTTGACAAAGCAGGACAATAAAATGTTGTTACGCAACATTCTGCTGCGATTGTCATGAGGATGCAATATGTTCTTAATAACTATTCTCACTCTTACTTAATCAAGTTGGCAATCGTGGCAATCATCGTGGCGATTGAAGCCGTCGAGGTACCGATGCTGAGCCATTCGGTCAGACCGAGACCGCGCTTGCGGGACTTCGTCGGCACCACAATCTGGCAGCCAGGGGCCGGCTTGTGCTTGCGGTCGGCCTTCGCCACCATGCCGTTCATGTAGATGATGATGGTCTGGCTGCGCTTACCCGTCGAGCTGACGCCACCGGCCAGGTCGAGGTAATAGTCTGCTTTCTTGCCGGCCTTGTAACGCACAGTGTTCGGATAGAGCACCTCGCCGTTGATGGTCACCGTACTCGTGTATCGGGGTACGACGATGCGGTCGCCTTCACGTAGGTAGGGGTCATCGTCGCTGCCGGGATTGGCCATGGCCTTGTCCAGCTCGATGGCTACGGGGAAGGTGGTCAGCGTCAGCAGCTTCTTTACGTCGATAGAGTCGTTGCCCGAGTTGCGTTGCGCCGTGCGTAGCATCGTTTCCATCTGCTCACGTTCCTCCTGCGTCATCTGGCGCATGAGCTTGGCACCCTCGGGGTAGGCACGTGTGGTCAGTCCACCGGCCTGTTTGATGATTTCGCTCAGGCGTTGGCGGCTGCTCGTCAGCGTGTAGTTACCCTTGAACTGCACCTCACCCTCTACGGTGACATTCTGTTGCTCGTTGTACTTCGGGCTGCGGCGTACGTAGATTTCGTCGTAAGGCTGTAGCGTAAATGCGTTGCCGTCCTGAATCTTGAAATCCTTGTCGATGCTGAAGCTGTAGGTGAAGGCCAGCGTGTCGCTTGCCTCCGTGGCCTCGGGATCGATGATGCGGCGGGCAACGTCGACCTTCGCCAGCGAGGCGGCGTTCGTCAGTCCGCCAGCCTGCAAGATGGCGTCTTCCACCGTCTGATTTGCTGCATATCGGTATGTGCCAGGGTAGGGCACCTCTCCGTGAATGGTGATAATCTTGTCCGATTCCTGCTCCTCGCGGCTCGCGATGTAGAGTACGTCCTCATTCTTGATGGGTATGTCGGGAACGGTGCCTTCAAGGATGCCCTTGATGTCTACGCTGACCACTTCCAAGGAGCGGTCGGCCTTCGTACGGTGCATGACGGCATGTCCGCCGATAGCTTCCTCTGTCAGTCCGCCGGCAGCCTCCACCAGTGCCTTCACGGTGTTGATGCTACCTCCTACCTGATACATGCCAGGACGGAAGGCCGCGCCGATGACCTGTACCATGTTCTGATAGCGCACGATGGTGGAGTCAACGGTGACGGAGTCCTCGTCCATCAGCCGGAAGTCGTTCATGTCGAACTCGCCCACGCTGAACACCGAGTACTGTGAGCCTGCCTTGCGGTTCACGCGGATAGCCTGCTTATAGGCGTCGCCCGTGAAGCCGCCAGCATAGCGCAACAGCGTTGCCGCGCTCTCGTTACCCTTCATTTCGTAGTACATCGGGCGCTTCACTTTACCGGCGATGCAGACCAGCGACTCGTAGGGTCCTACCGTGATGATATCGTTGTCCTGCAGACGTACGTCGCCCGTCAGCTGGCCGTTCAGCAGGAAGGCATACACGTCGACACTCGAAATCTGGCGGCCACCGCGGAACACCTTAATATTACGCAGCGTACCTATGTCGTTCGGACCGCCTGCCATGTAAAGTGCATTATATACCGTTGCAAATGCCGACAGGGTGTACGTGCCCGGCATCTTCACCTCGCCCGTCACGCTGATGGTGATAGTGCGCGTCTGTCCCAGCGTCAGGTCTATTTGCGAGCCCTGATAGCGCGGGCCGATTGTCTGGCGAAGCCGGCTCTTGGCCTGGCTCACTGAGAGACCGCCCAGCTGTATGACGCCGATGTCCTCAATCGTAATGGTGCCGTCGGGCGAGATGGTCTCAGTCACACTTTCCTGCGAGGCTCCCCAGATGTCGACATTCACCACGTCGCCGGGGCCCAGTCGGTAGTTCTGAGGCGTAGCGATGTTCATGGAGCTCTCAAACGTCATTTTCTTGTTGTTGAACACGTCGTGGCCGAAGATCTTGCGTCCCTTCTCCTTCTCCTCCTCATAGAAGTATTTCAGCGAGTCGGGCATCATGAAGTCCATGGCCTCGTCCATCATCACGAACTCCTCGTCCTCGTCATCGTAGGTATTCTGCTTCGTCTTCGGACGAGTGTCCTTCACACGGAATTTCGACGTGTTACGCTTCTCACGCTCCTTTTCATCGGCGCGCTTCTCACCGTTAGCCTGACGCATACGCGTTTTCACCTCCTTCGAGCCTGCTGTGATGTCGTCAGCCCCCAGCGCTCCGTTCTTCATCTGACGCTGGTACTTCTTCTGAATACGACGTATCTGATCGATGGTCACGCCACGCTGCATCAGCTGCGTCACAATTTGCTGGCGCGAAACACCTCGGGCGTTCTGTTCAACCACGTAGTCCATAATCTGGTTGTCTGTCATGCCCGATTGCGCCCAAAGCGAAACCAGGGAGAAAGTCAAGATTGTAATTAGTGTATAGAGCCTTTTCATATTCTGTTATAGGTGAGAATTCGTATAAATATATAACTACACATTCGTAAATTTATTGCAAAGGTACACTTTTTCTACGAAAAAACTTGCTTTTTCATAAAAAATACCTAACTTTGCAGCCAGAAATAGCGTATTTCCATACTGGGGTTGACTGGATTTGACGGCAAGCCGAGATGGTACGTAAGCACGCGGAGGCTCGTTGGCTACCTCCTTAAACTGAGTGAACGCAAATTTAATTGGCAACAATGAGTATGCTCTCGCTGCCTAATCGAAGTATAGTAGATTAACGGCTTAATTCCACTACAAGGTAGAGGAACGAGACGTCGCTCCAAGGATGTTGTTCCGAATCTGAGGATTAAGCGGCGCAGGTTAAATCGGAAATAGTCTCTGTA
>JAEEGL013239407.1_pt1 | contig 34654 bp, 58 predicted proteins | sample 9134231 | NCBI WGS metagenome assembly JAEEGL01 (sample SAMN16246548, study PRJNA631951) | gut metagenome | biome: gut microbiome; feature: rumen; material: fiber-attached | host: Bos | place: Iran: Karaj | collected 2018-10
GTAGGATGTTGCATCCGCATCTGCTCTCGAAACCAATTCGTCATAAAGTTCCTGAGGAAGGTTGTGGTGCCAGGAATTGTACTTGGCCATATAATCTTCAAGATAGTATCCATTCTGGATATCTGATACACAACCTGTATTAGAACCGCTTGAGAAAACGGCCATATAACCTTCTACTCTATAATATGCTTCTTTTCCATCTTTTCCTACGACACCTGGGAAATGAATTGTTACATAGTAGTTTGTAGCCCCTCCTGCAATTCTTCCTGCATCCCCTTGGGAGATAGATGCACTTACAGGATATTCTCTACCTGTTTTATCCATAATGTAGCCGTTACCTTCATGGTCTACATATGTGTCTTCCCTAGATTCCATTGGAGAATGGAAATCATAAATATCCCCTGTAATGTATTGATTTACAACCTTTTTTGCATTGACTTTCAAATTAACATTAGAAGGTTTCTTTGCCTCGTTAAATCTCATGAATAAACTCCTTTTTAAAATTAGTATTCTTTTTGGGAAGGGAGTTATCTAAATATTATGTGAACATGATAATAGGGGTTCCTTAGAACCCCCTTCACAATTAACATTCAGCTATTACAATTGACCCATCTTTTATGCTGTCACATAAAATTATTAATTCATCCAAAGACTTCAATATTCTTTCCTCATAATTAACTCGGCCCAACTGCTTCTTCTGGATCATTTGTGACAATTTTTGGTTTTATCAAAACCAGTTCCGGATCTAGGTCACCTGCTGCGATTAAATCGTAAAATTTCTTGTCTTCCATTTTTTTTTTACTCCTTTTAGGAAATGAAAAAAAAAAACACTTCCCTTAATTTATTTAGTATAGGCCTTCCTCTTTGTTTTTAAATTCCTTTGGAACAAAAACTTTACTATCCGTAAGCCAAAAATCCTCCGGAATTATTTGAGCCCTGACTGCTGCACGAAATTGTTTACAGTGCTTAAAATGGCTATCCATTTTTGCCTTTCTAGTTTTCCACTTTTTGTTATCCACTTTGATAACATCCTTTCCATCACCTGCAGCAATTCCATGAAGCTTTCTTATATCAGCATAAATAACCTTTTTACAAAAGGCACAAAAAGTTCTAATGTAAATAGGTGTCATTTAAACTCCTTGGGCGTAAAGAATTTATACTTTACTAAATACTGTCCTTTTGCTACTCTACCTGATCTAATGGCCCTTTGATACTCTTTGCAACATTTACAGTGCGTTTTAATCTTTTGTACCTCTATCCACTCAGCCCTTGCTAAATCAGCATGTCTTCCAAGACTTTTTGTACAAATTGTTGCTTTGCAAAAAACACAAAAAACCCTTGTGTAGTTAGGGCTTTCTCTAACACAAGCATCAGGACATCCCATTAGTTACACCCAAAACCAATATGTTTACTTTCTTCTTTTTGTAGTTTTTCTTTCTTACAGAAATCTACAATGGACTCAAGGGAAGGTTTCTTTCCATAAAGAACTTCATCGATTGTTATTTTACGACGGATATTTTCAATCTGACCACCACTAAAATCAAATTCGGAAACTTTGTCAAGCTCCTCTTCTGTCAATGTTTCTATTTTATTTTTCCAAATCTTTTTCTTTACATCTTTTGTAGGGTTCTCAAACTTCATCTTGAAAAGAATACGTCTATCAAATGCGTCATCCAACGTGCTAGCAAGGTTAGATGTCATTATGCAAATTCCATCGAAGTTTTCAAACTCTTCCAAAATGATATTCTGCATTGCATTTTCCATTTTGTTTACGGATGAGTTCCTTCCACTTACATCTGTAGTTCTTGTAGAAATAATTGCATCTGCCTCATTAAAAAGCAAAATTGGTTTTTTACCCTTTGCATTTCTGTAAGCTTCAAAAATCTTTTTTGTATTTTTCTCTGTCTCACCAACCCAACAAGAACGAATTTCCTGAATGTTTACATGAAGAATATCCCTACCAACTTTTTTAGCAATCTGCATTGCTGTTTCTGTTTTACCAGTTCCAGGTGCACCGTGCATTAAAACAATTACACCTTTTGGCATATTCTTCTTTTCAAGGCGATCTCTAATCTCGTTATACTTTTTATCACTTAAAAGATCTTCCAAACGCTTTACATCTTCAACGTTCTTTTCGTTATAAAAAAGAGTTTTCTCTTTAATATCCTTACTCTTAATTTTTCCAAGTTCCTGTGTTGATTGAGAGGTTGTTAAAAGAAGTTCTGCATCCCCATTGAAAATTTCTTTTCTTGCTTTTTCTCCCCAACGAATTTCAATATCATCTCCGAGGTTGGATTTATCAATTTCAAAAATACCTTTTTTAATAAACCAATTCTTTTCCTCTTTGAAAGATTTTAGGGCCCTCAAAAGCCAGTTTGGATCGTTATCCTCAATATTGCTTAATACACCTTTTACGGAGATAGAGGAATCACCATCAAGAAGATGAGTACCTGCAAATACAAAAAACAGCAAGGCCTTTTCAATATCTAGAGTCTCCCCTTCAAAAGGATTATTTGTAAAATCTATAAACTGAGTGAGGAATTTATTATCAGAGTAAAAAGACCGAATCGAGTCTGCGTAATAATGTTTTCTTTTGTTAAGATCCTCTTGCTTACATCTATACAAGAAAGAAAGTGTATCTGATTTAAGAGCCTTTTTTGCCTCGTACGGAACAAACTTTTTATTATAACTTAAAATATCCTCAATACATTCAGGTAAATAAAATTGAGTTGATTTGTTAAAACTTCCTTTTACATAAGGGAAATCGTACCTTAGCCCAAAGAATCCTTTACTTAAAAGTACATCCATATCAGGAATGTTTTCACAATAATCAATCCATTCGCAATCGATGTAATTTTGTACATCTCCGAGATCAAACCAAACTTCCCCATTTATACCTAAGGTAGCAAAGTAAGAGAAAAGACAAGCTTGCTCTTTTGTAAGTTTGCCCCAGTCCATTACTGCTTTTAGTGTTGGAGTAACCTTACTCAATACCAATTCGTCATTCTTCATCATTGAATGGTAAACATCCTTAATATTTGAAAGAATGGTCTTCTTTTTTCCTGTTGCTGTATTTTTCTTTTTAGTTGTTGTATTTGCCATTTTGTTTGTACCCTTGAAGGATAATATAGCTTAGAAGTTGTCTGAAATTCCTAGATCCCTTCTTGCTTTTAATATTTTATGAAACATTTTTGCATTCCAATCTATCATAGTTTCGTTTCTTGGCCAGGCCTCATCCTCTGGAAGCATTGCGCAAGAATCCAAACCACTTTCATAATAGAATGCGTGATAAAGCTCGTGAGTTAAATCCTGATCAATTGCTGGATTGTTATTTGGCATTTGCTGGGTTTCATCTGTTGAAACATAATTGTCAATACCTACCCAAATCTCTTTTTTATAAAGTTGCGTAAGCATTGATGCATTCTGGACTTTTAGAATTTTAGCTATAGAGCTTTTGTCTTCCGTATCAACAACTTTTATAGTCCACTCTTCACCCAAAATGTAAAATTTCTTATCATTCAAATTACCAAGCTTTTCAATTGTCATACTGCGTAAGGTGTGTCCTTCCTTTTGTTGTTATACTTAAAGGCTTTGTAAAAAATCATCATTGGGAGATGCCCGGCCTGATTTGGTCCACTTGGCCAAAATCCATTTCCTTTATAGTCTATATCCTTTGGATAAGTACACATTGAAAAAACATGTGCGTCAAAAGGAGCATCTGTAATAAATCCCATACCGTAAAGATGCTTGGATTCATAATCATCAAACTCTTCATAAATGTTTGATGTAACTCCAAATACAGCAATACTCTTTTCATGACAAAGTTTGTTCAAAAATTCCATATCTTCCTGAGGAGTATTTTTGTCAAAAATAAACCCTGTTGGCCAAGGAGTTGCAATTTCATCAAACTCATCTCTGATTTTTCCGTGCATTTGATTTCCGAATCTGTCATTCAGAAATTCAATCATTTGAGGAGTTCCTTCTCTTTTCCAATCTTTTATAAACTTTTTTTGAGCAGCATTGCAATTCATTTTTAAACCTCCTCTAAGTACTTTTTCTTAAACTCCTTATTTTTGTTAGCCTGCAATTCCTTGTAGTCATTAATTACCTTGTAAATGGAATCCACCAGATCATCCACATAGGCACCTAGTATTAAATTTCCTGTAGAAATTATTGTATCCTCGTACAGGTCACCTCCATAAACCTCAGGCTTTTGTATATAAACTTTTTTACTTGCTTCCCAATTTATCCAATTTTTACTATTGTCGTGTAAATTGTTAGACACCCATTCTATTTGCTCACCACTTTTGAAAAATATTTTCAAGTAAAATTCTTCGTAACGACTAGTATTTGATTGACTCGCAAACAGCCACAAACGAAAACCTTTGTCAATTTCATGATCATATAAACTAACACTTTTGGCATCAGCAAAACCCCTCATAAAATGACGCATACAACCTTCTATAGTTATCAATTCAGAAAGGGCTTTGTTAATTCTTTGAATTGGAGTTTTTGGACGAACAGATCTTCTTCGATAGTAACAAAGTACTAAAACTACCATCACTAGCAAACAAATAACTAACCCCATTTACTTCTCCTCATAAAAAAGCTCTTCTGCCTCATTTAGAATGATTCTGAGGTCCTTTGCTTCAACAAAACCGTTTCTTGCCTTATACAAATCAAAGTACATATTTCTTGCAAAGTAAACTTTGTTCTCATCAACCAAATGAGCCCTAAAAAGAGGTTCTACGTTAAAGTGATAAAACTGAACCATATTTGCGGTCTGTAGTTCTTTTTTGTCTTTCGACTTAACTGTATACTCACCGCAATCAATTTCTGTAGGTTTTGAAAACATTTTGAATGCATCAAAAGCAACACATGCAATTATCAAAGCAACTGTAATGATATAATAACTCATTTTTAATCCCCCATAGGAACATCAAATTCAGGATCGTAAGCATCAGCAACTACACCGAGAGGTTCGATTTCTTTGCAAGGAATACAATTTTCATTCTGTGCTTCCGCATCAGGAAAGATTGGGTCCTTAGAATTCCCCCAGGCCCAATCTGTGTAGGATCCTTCTCCTAAAGCCTCTGCCATACAGCCACCCCAGCACCTAAAAGTACAGGTAAGTTTGATTTCCAAACCTTCCAATTCCTCTACTTTTTCAGAGGCCCAAACTTTTCCATTGTGGTCTTCATCCCTGTGAGATTTTGAAATTTTAATTACGGGACATCCGTAATCATACATTTGATGGTATTCACCACTAAAACGTATTCCTGTGGCTTTTAACCTTTCCATTAAAAGGTCAAAGGCTGTATTTTGACAATTCTGTAATCTGGCTACAACGTCCTCATAACCTTCCTTGTCATATCTTTTTTTCATGTAAAAAGTAGATCCGTCAGCCCTCTTGAAAGGCTCAGGCTTGTAAATAGAATATTTATCAATTACATCCATAAAGTCAGGGTATGAGCTATTTCCAAAGAATGTCCAGCCTACAAAATCAACTTGGTAGGCATCACAATCAATATAATCCTTAGTTATGTACCCCATTTTTTACCTCCAATTTTGCAATTGCATTACTTTCAAATTTTTTAGCTTTCTTGAAAGCACTGTCTCCACAATAGGGTTCAAGAATTTGCACCATATCATCCTCGACAAACATTAAATAATTTATCTTCGGATTTCCCATTTTCAGGTTATCACTTCCTTGAAATCTTTTTATAGAAAACTTACCCCAATTATCCGTGTACCATGGCTGAGAATGTTCATCATATTCGTCTTGGCCAAATTCATCCTCTTTTAGGTGTTCAAAGAAACTTATTTGTTTGAGACAATTTTTTCTTACTCCTTCATATTCCTCACCGAAAGCCTCTAACTGACTTTTGAAATGATATGACATTGCATTGAGATAATTCCAACGCCGTATAAGATAGCCACCTTCAACTTTAAAAATTTCATGAAGAAACTCATCTACTCTGTCAAAGAAAAATTTACCGCCATGCCAATAATCATACCCCCTTCTTTCATCCTCAGACCAAGTAGATTCGTCATAGGCGTTCCATTCCTTTTCTGCCTCTTCATTTGCTTTCTTGATGGCTTCTTCCTCTGGGAGGGTACCCTTTAGCTTAAGATACATTTTATAAGCCATAGCACTTTCGAAGGAATTACATTTATCGTTTGCTAAGGCTAAAAGCTTTTCTAAAATAGATCTTTTGTCAGCCAATTAAAGTTCCTCCCACTTTACAATATTTAAATTTTTTCGAAATCCTTTAGATTTGTAATAAATACTACATTGTTCTTTTTCAACATTTCGTATTTGGATTGCCATAAATTTTCTAATTCCTTTTGCCTCTCAGGTTCTTTATTTTTACCAAAAGGTAAAACAGGATTACCTTCCTTATCAAAGAAGCAATCCCTTTTGCATTCTATCCACTTATTATCCTTTATAATATAGAAATCTACAAAGGTAAAATGCCTTTTTTCTTTACAAAAATACTCTATAGGAAATCTTTTCTGCATTTCAAAATCTTTCTCAGGGATTAACTTTAATTTTTCTGTCAGGAATTCAAAAAACTTCAATTCCAGTTTGGAATCAAATCTATAAGAATCTTTCCAATACCCTTTTCTCATATTTTTAAAATGACTTTCTAATTGGGAATTATTTTCTACCCCAAACGTCCTTAAATAATATTCTTTCCTTTTTAGATTTATTTTTTCGTAAAAGGATTCTTTACCTAAATTCTCAATTGTTTGTTTAGTTTTTTCCTTAACAATTTCAGATTGAGTTGCAAACTCAACCCCATACTTCTCCAAATTTGTAGTTTTTCTTTTTTCATCAAAATAGGCAGATTGAAATACATTGTCACAACCAAAATGTTTTCTAAAAGTTTCTTTAGCCTTTTGTTTAACAGACTCTAATTTAGCTGTAGAGGTCACCCCATATTTTTCTAGACACTCCTGTTTCCTTTTTTCTATAGTCTCAGGTACTTTTGCAGGGCAATCGTATCCATACTTTTCTAGATTTCTTTGACGAACTTGTTCTTTGATTTTTTCATTTTGGGAGGATGCTTTACACCCATACTTTTTAATATTTGTAAGTTCTCTTTTACAATCTCTACAATAGGGGCCTGTCAGTAATCTGAAGAAGTTAATATTTGTCAAAAGCTTTTTACATTTTTGACAATAAAAATCAACTTTTTGATGTCTGGGAAAATCTCCTTTTTTAGAATTTTCTGGGTTGGCAATAAAGATGGTTTGAGGAATAATTTTATTCATAACTGTTTCTCCTTTTTAGAGAGGTTCTCAGGCCTCTTTAACAATCTTAATTAGTGTAAATAAGGAAAAAGCAGTTAGAAGAGCCAGTTATGACACTCTTCAGCTAACGCTGAGAATCGTTAGGTGTCCTGCTAATAATTTAATTAGTTAATTCATCCCATGTTACGACCCATCTATCGTACATGAGGATTCCCGGTGCCGGAATCATACAGGGACCTGATTTGAATTCAACTTCTTTTACTTCGCAAGCCTTGTTTGTTAACCAAGTAGCCAAAGATTTTGCAAATTCGTTTGGATTTCCTTTGATACAATTTTTATCTACAAGTACGTGGAAACCTCCGTTTGTAGAAACAACCATTCCGTTTAAGTTTACAAAAACTTTTGCTTCCTTAAAGAAAGGTTTAATATAGTGATCCTTAACTATATCCCTATCAAGATTTTCAAGGTTCTCAATATCTATATCAAAATCGATCCACTTTGTGCGGTTGCACCTCATTCTTTCTGCTCTGAAATCAGAATTTGTGTGAGAGAGCTGATTCTTGCCATCAACACCCCCATCGTTAGATAATATGATATTCTTTTGGATATCGTTAACGGCAGCAACGTGCATCAAAGCAACTTTTCTTTCATCCGAAGGATTACAACAAATAAAAGTTGTCATTGCTTTCTGCGGAAGTGCAATTTCATCTTTTGTACCTTTGTTGAAAGTTAAACACTTAATAGGTACTTCAAGTTCATACATTTTCTGCAAAGCATTTTCTGAATTGACCCTGCAGCCATCTGAACCACGAATAGTTTTTGTTAAATAAACTTCTCGATTGCGGGCCCCAAGTTGTTTTCTTTCTTCGTCTGTAAGTTTTTTAGAACGGAAAGCTGTGTTTACGAGATAGGTTTCGTGAGGAAAAATATCCCCTAATCTTTCGAGAAATGTTAAAAACTGATTTTCGTCTACTAATACTTTGTATGTTTCGCCCATTTTGTTTTTCCTTAATGGTGATCGTTCCAAATGCTTTCAATGTTCTGTGAAGCCTCTGGATATTCCTTTTGCCAGGCAGCAAGAGTTTCAGGTTTTGCAATGCCCAAAATATCTGATCTGGTACAAATCATTCCTGCATCATTATCATATGCAAAAATTCCAAAGATTTTTGTTCCCATTTTAGAGGGGTCTGCACCAAAACCACCTGTGCAATACCACAGCTGATATTTAGCTGATCTGTAACCCTCAGCCAGAGTACCTTCTGTTCTGAGAATTACCCATTCCCCTGAAAAGTTTTTATACTGTGATTCAGGAATTACATCTTCTTTTGTAAAAATCTTTGTCATTTTAGGCGGCCTCCTTACCAAAATCTTTTTCGACTTCTTTTATTTCTGCATCATAGAATGATCCATACTTTTCAAAGTGTGCATTAAAGTCTGGAAATAATCCTTTGAACTGCAACTCCCTTTTTGTACGGTAGATTGGGTGGGCCACATCATCACTTAAAGGATCCACTTTGTCTTCCCCTAGAGGGCAAACACCAATGGCTGAAAAAGCAACTCCTTTTCCTGTGTCCGTATCCTCAACGGATATAACGTATGTCCACTGTTCCTCGTTTGAAAGGAACTTATCAAGGTTTTTATCCCCTGAACCTGTATGTATGTGTTCCAAGTGGTGGAACAATGTAATTCTTATTTTGTAACTCATATCCTTGTACCTCGTATATAATATAGGTGATTTTTGGTTCCATGTTCCTAAAAAAGATACTAATTTATTTAAAAAAGGAAGGGAATTATGAGAATTTTTAAGGAAGGCATAGAGGATGAATTAAGAGACATCGAAAATGGCGGATACGAAATGTTTGCTGGTGATGATGAATATATGAATCCTTATATGGCAAAAGATATACATGATGCAGCAAGTTCCAAAGGAATGACCGATTTGGAATATGTAAACCATGAAGAATGGTTAGACAATTTATTTGATACAGATTCAGATGCCGCAAATATAGAGGATAATGGTAGATTAGATCTTTTGTATGTAGAAACACCTGAAACTCTAAAACAATATTATGACGAACAAGTTGCTGAAGGGTTTAATAGATCCTTGGATCATATGAGGGATTCTGTGGATGATATGGTCTGGGATGCCACAGGCTATAATGTAAAGAAATTTTTCCAAATCGTAAAGCCATATGTAGGAAACCCTGAAGCTAAAAATATCAATGCTCTTTATAAAAAGGCCTGTGCAGAAATTAAAGTATGGAATGACTTTGTAAAAGAATTGGACAGGGAAGACCTTTGTTTTAATGTTGAATTGAAAGAAATGTGTTTCTCCGGTGAATTCCAAAGAATGGCCCCAAGTAAGGTAAAAAGAATGGTCATTCAGAGAAATAAAAAATCCTTAGGAAAGAAAGACAAGTATAACAGACTTGGAGAAAGAAATAGAAAATAATTAAATCAAGGTCTAACTTTTGTTAGACCTTTTATTTTGCTTTCAACTGATCCCTAATTTTCATTAAAAGTTTGCCAAGGTGATTTTCACCAACTCCATTGCAAACACCCCAATATACATCACCCCAATAATTGCCTTCTACCAATTCTTCTTCCCCTGTAGCCAAAAGCATTTGTTGAAGTTGAGGATGATTGCCGTCAAACTTTTTAAGAAGCAGCCTTTCCATTAATTGGAGTTTCATATATGAATCCCATCTTTCTTTTTCTGTAGGATTCAATCTTTCATGTCTACCTACCTTTTTGGCTTCTCTGGCTGTAAACCTTTCATAACTTTTAGGGTCTTTTGATTTTCCAGCCTGATAAGCCACCTCCGTTGTATTAGTAACTATTTTACCTGTTCCTATGGAATCTATTCCACTGAATACAACTTCGATTGGGGGATCAAATTCGTAAAAGTTGGAAAGAAAAGCATAATTTCCATCAAAACAATCTATCATTATTTCTCCTCGTGAATTGTAACTTTAATTACTTTTCCTGTTTCTTCATCCTTCTGACAATATACGAAATCCTTTCCATCTTTTTGAGCTTCAAAATAATCGTACATATATCTACAAAGATTCCTTAGACTATTAAACACTACATTTGTCTGCCCCTTCCCTAATCCAGGGAGACAAAAGTTTTCCATATCTAACTCTTGCAGATCCTCTTTCTTTGGTACACCCTTTGCCAACTCCCCAAAACCTTTATCACTTATCATGATTCTAACCCCTTCAATTGCTCTATTTCTTCCTCTATCATTTTGAGTACATAAGTACTGTCTATCTCCTTAACCGCCTCTAGGGATTCCAAGGGTATCATATAGAGATCCGTGTGTTCAAAAGAGGATTGCATTTTTGTAATTGTTTTTGAAAACCCATTATGTACCCAAAGTTGATCATCCCTGATAAAATCGTTTTTGGAATACTTAAAGATTATTGCGGGAAGGCCTAGGCATTCAAAATATTCATACCATTTTCCTTCCTCAAATCTATTCAAAAAATCCACTTCTAATCTTTTGTTATCGAGCAAAGTATCTATTCGACTCAGTTCATTTTCTAAAGCTGCTTTTTTTGCTAAAAGATCCTTAGTTTCCTCATCATTAGGATCCAAGGGTTTCCTTTCCTTATAATTTAAAGTATAAGTTGTATCCTTTGCTGATGATTTCTTTGCAAATTCAGATAACAAAGGAACTATTTTCCTTGCCTTCATTTTTTCTTCCCCTAAAAGTGTGTCACAAAAGTTTTTATGCATTTGCAACATTCCTTCTATAAACTTTCCCATAATTATTTCCCAAAAAGTTTTCCATGTCCTCTTTATGGGGCAATATCACTATTACGTGTTACCCAATAATCCTTAATTGACTTGTCGATTCTTTTGAAATCCAAATCAGCCTTACGGTATTCTATAACTTTATCAAATGCTTCTTCTAGGGTTTCTGCATAAAGTTCAGAAGTAGAGTCACCCTCGTCAGAGGTAACTTTAATTATCCAAGGTGCATAAAACTCCTGACTATCCTCTATTCTAAACCAAACATCATTGAAATGAGTGACTAGTGCATCATCTATTGCGTTCCAAATGAGACCTGATCCCTTTTTACAATCTTCCGCAGTTACAGTAACCATTTACTTAATCCTCTCAAAAAGTTTTTCTCTGTCCTCTTCTTTTTTATATTGGGACAACCAAACAGCATTTACTTTATCATTCGGATCATAGGCTGTCCATCTAGGATTTCGATCATCCCAAAACATCATGTCGTGAAGGATATCCTTTATTTCATCCTCTTCACTTTTTCCTTCTTCCGAATAATCCCCAAGTTTAAGAATTTCATCAACCCAATCAGAAATTAATTTTTTGAGATAGATTTTTAATTCCTCGGAGTCTACAACTTCAACTCTGTTCCAATCTACACAGGGGGATTCATCCGTGCCTGCTAAAGTTACAGGTTGCCAATTGTGTTTTACTTCGTCACAGGCAAATGTGTTTCCAATAAGATAAAATAAATTATTGTTTCCTACTCTGTTTGGGCTTAGGCGTCTTGCAGAAAACATTTCATCTGAAACAAATGAATCCGTGTGACGTTTTTGAATAGACATTGCATCAACATTTTCCAAAGTATCCAAAAACAATTCAACAGTGTTGTCTATTGTATCCTCAATGTTCTGAAAATAATTATCTTTCTCAAACATATTCTAATCCTTAAAAAATGGACAACTGCTACAATCTGTATCGTCACCGTACCCACTACATTCATAGCAGCGTTCAGCTTTCTCTCTTTCCTTTACAAAAGAATCATATTCCTTTTTTGAAATAGATTTCTTTTTACCTTCTCTTTCATATTCAATGGATTGAATTTTATCATCCCTAATCCAAACTTTTTCATCGGTTTCGTTTGTATTTTCACAATAACTAATCAATCCGTCTTCGCAGAAGGTTCCATTATCAACCATAAAGTTGTCTGGAAGTTCTGCTTCATACTCCACCAATTTTGTAAAGATTATTTTGGTCATTAGTCTAACTCAACCACCCTCAGGCCAAAATTTTCATTGCCAATTACAACAACTTCCGCTGCCCCTACTTTCTTTCCATTAATAATCAGATCCGTAGGTTCTCCTGCAAGTTTATCCAATTCAATAATTGAACCAACTTTCAAATCCTTTACATCTTTCAATGCCATTTTTGTTGAGCCCAAACTTCCTTCAACATTAACTTTTGTATCCTCAATTGCTTCGAAATTCATTTCCTTATTCTCCTCTTTTTCAATAACTTCGTTTCTCAATAATTGGCTTAGTCTTTTTGCTAATTTCCATTCCATACAAAAATTTATAGAACCTTCGTGATTACCACTTTTATCAACAAACTGGCATTCCAAAGTAATCAAGCAGACCATTTCATCCTGATCAAGTTTTTGACAATTGTATGTTTCATTTTCAAAAAAGAATTTATCCAATTTTGGTTTTGGAAGTGTTACATCATAGAATATATTTCTTGTATGCACTGTCTTTTTAAGAGAATTCAAAAAAGGATTTAAAACTTTCTTAATAACAGTTTTCTTTTCTTTTTCTGTAAAGTCTCTATTAAAAGGTTTTTCCTTATCAGAGGATATACCTATAAGAGGAAACGCAATTGTTGGATCGATTTCAAAGGCACATCTATACCCATCCCAATTAAAAGTGTAAAGGGATGTAGGTGACGGAAGGCTTCTTAGGAATTCAATAAATCTCAACTGGTCAACACTTGTAACATGTACAGCTGGTCGAGATTCATTTTTTAGACAATCAAATCTACTCCAACTTTGTGCAACCTTTTCAAAGATTATATCCATATCTTTTACGTTGTTAAGGCTCAAAACATCAGGTCTCTTAAAATCATATATTTTAATTTTTCTGGAATAGTCTGCTTTCCCTTCCTTTTCTTCCAAAGGTCCTGTTGAGATTGCATCCAGTAATTGTTTAATGTCGTCATCACTCAAGACCTTGCTCTTTTTATTCTCAAAAGGATTTTCACCATTTGCTAGCTTCTCTTTTGTTTCTTTTACAGTTTTTTCATAATCAAGCTTTTTTGCCATTTTGATTACTCCTCTTATATAGTATAGCTAATGTTAGTCCTCATCCCTATCATACAAACCACTAAAGTCAACTTTTTCTCGTCCTTCGATAATATTCTTAGACTCCTCAACATCCGTGTTCATATAATATTCGTTACCTAAAACATCAACGACTAAAGTACAATCCTTCCAACCCCTTTTCAAAGGTTCAATGCTTACAATGTTTTTTGGCTGAAGGTATTTATAACCTCCTGGACTTGGAATATCATAAAAAACTTTTACAGGGGTGTCTTTCATGTTGCGTACCATCCTTCCTGCGGAATAATTTCTATTTTTGCATCATGAACATTGCAAATTGTTCCTAGCTTAATTCCTCTGCCGTCAAACAGGTCATAATTGTAATAAACATACTCATGGTGATCCGCAAATTGATCCTGGTGATCTGTAACTTGCTCAATCTCCTTGATTCTATCCACATTTTCGAATTTTTGAGAAAGACTTTTTGTTGGGTCAGTTTTATTTTCATAAAATACTTTAACAGTCATTTTGATTTACAACGTATTTGTATGGCTCCCCAAAACCATTTTCTTCATGATCTGAATGATTTGGAAGGGTTCTTACTAACCCGTATTCCTCAAAGATAATAGAGGGGCTACATTCGCAAGGTTGAACCTCTTTGCAATAATCAGGATCAAAAAATCCAGGGCCCACCATATAGTCTCCCCTTCTTCGATAAGTACCTTTTGTTCCAGGTTTTTCAGGGGAAAGATATTCCTCATCATGATTTACAGCTGTACGTGGTTCGAAATGTTCTTCCACTACGTAATAAGAATGATACTTTCCATCAACCCTAAAATCAGGATGTTGATTTTTACCAACGTATACTTTTAATTTTCCTGCTTTCAATTAATCCTCCTTAAAAAAGTTTTCAAACTGTTCCAGCTGTGCCTTACTGTAAACCTTTTCAATTGGAAGATCTACTTTGTTACACCAATCAGCAAGAATACTAGGATCAATGTAGGCACCCTTTGCTGTACTGGAAGTAAAGTTCTGATTCTTTTCTTTTGAGGAAAGAGAAAGTTTAGCCTGTTCCAATTTTGCTTTAGATTTATCAATCTGTTCTTTCAAGGCCTTTACTTTTTCCTTATCACCCTTCTTTTTAGCAAGTTTGATTTTTTCTTCCTTCTTAGCAATGGTCTCTTTCATTTTGGCTTCTCTTTCTTTCAAAGCAGCCTCAGATTCCTTAAACTTTGCTTTGCGTTTTTCCTCAGCAACTTTATTTACACCCTTCTGGTGGTTAAGTCTTCTGGCTACCATCATTGTGGCTTCATCCAAAGCAAGTTTCTTCATTGCAATTGTGGAATCCTTTGTAATTTTGTATTTCTTTTCCATTTCTTCCAAAGCAATCTGTGCTGTATAGGCAGCTACTGCTGTACGAGCAAGTTTTGGAGTAAAGATTCCATCCAGTGAAGGAACAATGTTTGCAACGTATTCTTTTACATCTGATTTGTCTGTATTCAGCTGTTTGAACTTTGACCAATGTTCCTCAATCTTTTCCGCATAGACTGTTTCAATTTCTGAAAGATCCCTTACTGAATCCTTTCCATAGAAATCAAACTTAATTTTATTTCCAACCCTTTTTACATCCTTTCCCCATACAAGAGAAAGAAGTCCCTTTGTTCCGTTTTTGGTTTCTTTCTTTCCACCAATACGAATACCCTTTTCAAAAAGAAAGAATACAGCAATTGTGGTTCCCAAATCATCAATCTTTTTGGAATTAAAATCCTTTTCCAAAACATCAAGAACTTTTTTATAGGATTTACCTAATTCTGCTCCGGCGGCAAACTTCTTTTCTCTTCCTTCCTTTTTTACTGAGGAACTTGCTCCAAATGCAATCATCTTATATTTGGTATCAAGTACCTTTTTCATTTTTCCATCAGCTGTAGGAATACCTACCAATACATTGTATGTGGCAGCCGCGTGATTGTCAGGGTTCCATTTTACATTCCACTTATAAGGCTTTTCTGTTGTAACACCATCCTCTGTAAAAAGGGCTATCGGAAGGTTTTTGCTGTTTGTATTCAAAAGAATGTCTGTAGACATTTTCCAATAACCACTGAGTGGAGAATCACCCCGTCCAAAGAAAAATCCTTCTGGCTCAACCTGCCAACTCTGAAGAGGTTCTTCAACTCCGTTTACAAGTACTTTTCCGTACTTTTCTTTTTTGGCCTTATTTTCCTCAGCTATCTTTTCTTTGTTTGCTTTTCTGTAGGCTGCCTTCTTTTCTTTTTCTTCAGCGTACCAATTACGCCACTTTTTAATTTCCTCATCCTGTTCAACAAATGCAGGAAGTTTAAGGTGTCTTGTTTCAACTGGAAGATTTCTTCCACCTGCTGCTGCAATACATTCAAAAGCCCTCTTTATAAAAGTTTCGTCCTGCATACAGGAAAGTTCTGGGTTTATTCTACAGAACGCACCGAACATCCTGTCAGAAAGTTTATTTGGATCAGCGAAAGGAGGAACTGGAATTCCATCCGGAAATTCAATTGCTTTTATTTCGACTGATTTAAGTGCTTCAAGTTTCATTCATTTACTCCTGGTAAAGTTTTTAATAATATAGGTGAAATTTGGCTCAAAAAATCCTAAAGAGTGTCAAACTTTTTAGAAAAAATTTTAAAAAGAAAATTTAAACTTGTTAGACAAGTTGTACTTGTTGTACATTTAAATTATTTAATTTGCTCGTTTTCTTCTATTATAATATTAAACTTTTTACCAAGGAATTACCACATTACGTACTTTTTTACTATAATTTATTACGTAAGACACAAAGGTGTCGAAAGGAGTAAAAAATGGCATTTTCATTAAACAAGAAAGCGGCCTCTAAAGTTACAACTCCACTTTGGAAAATTGAAAACATTGTGGGAGAAGAGTTTGTAACAGTTTTGTTGGACAAACCTATTAGACAGGGTAATGAGAAAGAAATCCAAATTTTAAATTATCTTCAAAAGATGTTAAAGAATAAAGGAATTTATTCTTATGTAATTACATCAGCCCTTAGGGAATACCCAGATATGGAAAAAGTAAGAAAGGGTAGTATAACTGATTTCTATGTACAGAATGATTCTAAATGGTTTGATGAAATTATAAAACCTGCAAGGGCAAAAGGAATGAAAGCTGATGTAGTAATTGCTTTTGGTCCTGCATTCTATCAAATTACAAAAGCCACAGACGTAACTGTTGATGATTTAATTTTCCCATATTTTGAAAATTATGTATATATTGGACACGGTTGGATTGGGGATTATGATTTGTTTGTTTACCCAATGCACAGTTTAGGTGAAATCTTTCAACCTGGGGATGTAGGTCCACAGTTCGATACAAATATTTATCTTAATAACTGGAAGATGAATTTTATGATTTCTGTTTTTGGTAAAATTGCAAATCATAGGTATTCTTTGCCAGATGAGATGGAGGATGTAAAACTTGTAGAAATTGGTGCATCCTATGGAGTGGATAATAAAGCAGCAGTAACAGAAGTTGAAGAATTTTTGAAATCTAAAATGAATTCTGAACTGTGTGCATTCGACCTTGAAACTTCAGGCTTTGCCCAGTGGAAGGATAAAATCAGATGTATTACAATGGCCTTTGATTCAATTACAGGTTATTATATCGAATGGAAAATATTTGAAGAAAATCCACATCTGATAAAAATGCTTTCTGAAACTATGAAAAGTTGTACTCATAGGATTACTGTAAACGGAAAGTTCGATATTAAGTTCCTTTGGGTAAACGGCCTTGACCTTGATGTTGAAGTAACAGAGGATGCAATGACATTGAGTCACGTTCTTTGTTCGGGAAGAAAGAAAGGTTTGAAGACAATGACTTATTACTGGACACCTTTCGGTGGATATGATAATGAGTTGGATAAGTATAGGGATTCTTTGAAAGCAAAAGGAATTAAGGACCCTTCTTATTATGATATTCCTAAAAAGATTCTTTTCCCATATGCAACTATGGATGCTGTAATGACCATTAGGGTTTGGAAGGCAGCTGTAAAGAGAGTTCATTGGTTTGATGAAAACTTCCCAACTGAAATTCCAGTTAAGTATACAGGAAACCATGCAAGTAATTCTTGGGAATGGTATCGTTATATTATGATGCTATACAAGGTTATTTGTAAAATGGAATATGAAGGTCTTTGTGTTGATGAGGAAATTGTAGAAAGACATAGACAAGTATTCATTGATGAAATTAATGATTGTAGAAAAGCATTGAATGATATTTTCCATTGTGGTGAGGATTACGATTTTGGTTCAGCAGTTAAACTGGGTCAGTTGTTGGAGAAGGCAGGTTGGAGTTGTCACGGTAGATCCGTACATGGTGAATATTCCACATCAGATGCCTGCTTTACAGAATGGGCCAGAGAAAATAGACCAGGTGTAAAAGAACTTATCAAATTCAGAGCAGCCAACAATGCTTTGAGAACTTATCTAGGTGTACTTGAAACAAAAGTAGATCAGAAAAAAGGTACAGTAAGAAAAGAGTGGACAGGTTGGCCTCAGTATATTGTTCATCACCCTGACGGAAGTGCAAGAATCCATTGTAACTTTGGTGTTTGTGCAGCTGAAACATTCCGTATGATTTCAAGAGAACCTAACTTGCAGAATGTACCTACAAGATCCTTGGAAGGACAGATTACTAAAATGTCATTCACAGTTCCTCCTGCACCAATGGTAACAATCATTGCAAAGGATCATCCAAATCTAAAAGATTTTGAAGTAACCCAATTGGGAGTAATCAATACAGCAAGAGGTTATGTAGCAGCCTTAGCTGTAACAAGGGATGATAAAATTGTAGACATTGGTGAAGAAACTATTCTCGAATGGGACGAGTGGACATCTAAGGAAATTGAACCAATTGGTATTGAAACAATGTGGGCAAGAAAGACTCCTAGCTATGAAAATAAGTTTGAACACATAGATGGAGAAAATATTTCAATAGACATTGATTATTATAATAAGAAAGCTGGTAAGCTATGTTATTTGATGATGACACAGGATGCTGCTTCTCTGGAGGCCCGTGTAGCTACATCAGACACAGCGTTGAATCCACAGGGTATTGATAAAACACTTGCTGCTGTATATGATCCAAATTCAGGATTCGGTGAAGACTTACACTCTATGACTTCATTCAATACTTTCGCAAAATCTACAAACATGCAAATAAATGAGATTGTAGATGAAAAAGGTAAAACTTGGCTTTGTGTTGATGTACAGAATCTTTGGGTAATGAGGGATAACAAACCAATGTTAGTAAGTGGAACTGAATTGAAGGAAACTGATAAAATTATTGGATACGAAGAGGACTTTGTAGAGAATGATTTTACTCCAGAAAAGATCCAGGAACTGATAGCCTCTTAATTGAAAAACCTATAATATTAAGAAGGAGTACAAAAAATTGAAACAATTTATTTCGCATGAAACAATGAGGGCTGATGCTTACAAGTTGGCCCATAAGATGTTTTTTGAAGATCATTTTGTACCTGATATCATCTACACTGCTTTGAGGGGCGGGGCTGTTCTCTCGAACTGCATAGCTGAATACTATAAATTGGTCCTTCCAAAGGACCATAAACCAATTCTCTATGCAGGTGTAGTTGCCCATTCCTACTCTGATTTTAGTATTGGAGTTGCTGGTAATGTAAAGATTGATGGTTGGACTTATTCACCTGACTGGTTGAGACCTGGTGACAAAATTCTTTTGGTAGATGATCTTTGGGATTCTGGGCAGACTTTGATTGCTTTGGAAAAAGCTTTGCTTGCAAAAGGTATTGAAAGGAAAAACCTTAAAGTTTGTGTTCACGACTATAAGGTAAGAAACGATCTTAATGTAAGTTATGGAGCAACTTACGTCCCTGATTATTACAAAAACCTCATTAAGGTAAATTCAAAAGAAGAAAACCCCTGGATCCATTATGAGAGTCACGAACTTGTTGGTTTGACAGAAGAAGAGAGAGAAAAACTCTATACAGATTTTTCGGGAGATTGTCCTACTATAATTGATTTGGAATTGAAAAAAGTACTTGATGATGCTTTTGGAGTTAAAGAATGAAACCAGGAGAAAATAAAGTACTATTGCAATTAATTGATCCATTCTTTATAGATGGATTGGGTCAAGTATTAACTTACGGTGCCAAAAAATATCAAACTGGGCCAGGTTGGAAGAATTTGGAAAACCCAATCTTTGAAACAGAGGGTAGTGTGATGAGGCATTGGAACGAATACAAAAAAGGTAACTTTTATGATGATGAAAGTGGATTACCTCATTTGTATCATTGTGCCTCCCAATTGATGATTTTGATGCAACTTCTTAGGGAAGAAACTAAAAAGGAGAAAAAATAATGAAGAGTATTAGATCTAGTACATTCGAAACAAACTCAAGCTCTGTTCACTCGCTCACACTGACTTCAAAGTCAGAGTATGCAGCTTGGGAAAAGGGTGATGTAATTATGGCAGGAGAAGGTAACTTTGTTCCTTTTACTGAACTTTATGACACCATCAAAAAGTCCATTGAAGACCGTATAGCAAGATATGAAAAAGAGCTTGCTGAAGAAAAGGACGAAAAGTCGAAAGAGTATAAAACAAAGTGGCTCGCTGAGGAAAGGGAGGATCTTGCCAGGATCATTTCAGTTGACAAGGATCAGTTCCAGACTCTTTCAAAAGAAATCATTCTCAAGGATGCAGAAGGTAAATTTGACGAGTCCTACTACGATGATTATTACTACACAGATGAGGATGGTGAGGAGCCAGAAAACTCTGAGGATATTGAGGATTGGGGGATTAAAAAGCCAATTGCAGATATCCTGATCAGTTACGAAAGTGAAGGTTACGTTACAGAAGAAAAGTATTACGAAAAAGATTACTATGAAACTTTCTGTCAGGAAAAAAAGATTGATGGAGTCGATGTAGTAGCATTCGGTTATTACGGACACGATTAATTTTCAAAAAGTTAACTCTAAGGGTATCCCTCGTGGGTACCCTTTTATTTTGCTATATTAAATTTGTCGTACCTCCCAAACTAACTAAACATAAGGATGGGAGGAAGGAGTTAACAAAATGTTAGATTTTTTCAAAGCATTATTTAAAAAGAAAACAGAAATAGACAAGTTTGTATTGAAAGCTAAGAGGTTTGGGGGAACAAAACTTACTTGCAAAGAATGGGCAGAACAAGTGGCTAATGATCCAAATCCTGAAGCCTTCGAAAGATATTGCGGAAAAGTTATTAAACTCTTTGACATAAAAACTCTAAAAGGACCCAATAAATTATGGTCTGTATTTTATGGAAAATACGGAGATGGAGAAGAACCTTTTAGTTTAGATGAATTTTGGAATGACAATATAGACGAATCCCTTTTGGAAGGGGATGCTGCTGATATAGAAAAAGCTTTTGCGGATTTTGTTCTTTTAAGAAAGATTAATGAAAAAGAAACAGAAAATTGCGAAGTTGTTTTAAGTGAGGCTGAATGGACAAAACAGTTAAATGATTTTGAAAATGAACACCCTGTTTATTTTAAGAACTACGCTTACAGCCTAAAAGATTTCTGGGTCAACTTTTTAGCAGAATTAAAACCTGAATGTAATTTTGATGATTTTTCTTATTATGTATTTGGTAAGGATGCTAAAAAAATAGAAAGCCCAGTGGAACATACCAAAATGGAATGGGAAAATATTTATGATGAATTTGTAAAGGCCACAGGAAAGGCTGATACAAAAGAGGAAAAGAAATCAAGGAAGAAAAAGTCTACCAAAGAGTAGATTTTTACTTTTCATATCACACAAGGAGGTGTTTATGAAGGTGGAAAATATTTCTGTAAAGGAACCAACTCTTTCCCAAATGGAGGGAAAGAATTTAAAGGCTATGAGGGAAGAAATAAAAGAGTCTGTTGAAAAGGCAAAGGAAGAACCTGTTAGTGAAGAAAGGGAAGTTCAGGGCAAAATAGACCTTTTAGTTTAAAAAATGGTAAAGTTTTTCCCAAAAACCGTATATAATATATCTATAGGGGTTTTAGGGTTTTGCAAGGATGTAAAACTCTAAATATATAAAAGAAGACAAGGAGAGTCGTAAAACTCCAAAGGAGAAACAAATGGTTATCAACCACAGCATGGCGAGTTTGTTCGCAAGTAGAATGGAAGGGATTACAACAGGGTCGTTGCAATCATCAATGGAAAAACTTTCTTCAGGAGAAAGGATTAACAAAGCAGGAAATGATGCTTCCGGTTTAGCAGTTTCTGAGAAGATGAGGTCTCAGATTAGAGGTTTGAACCAGGCTTCGAGAAATATTGGGGATGCTGTTTCTTTTGTTCAGGTGTCAGAAGGATATCTCGCTGAAACAACAGACATTCTTCAGAGAATTCGTGAACTTGCTGTACAGGGATCAAATGGAATTTATTCTGATGAGGATCGTATGCAGATTCAAGTTGAAGTGTCTCAGCTTGTTGCAGAAGTAGATAGAATTGCATCAAGTGCTCAGTTTAATGGAATGAATCTTTTGACCGGTAGATTCTCTAGGGAGTCTAATACAGTAATGCAGTTCCAGATTGGTGCAAACGTTGATCAGAATATTCGTGCCTATATTGGTACAATGACCGCCACAGCCTTAGGTCTTAAAGGTATTCAGGGTGAAGAATCTAATGTAATTTCTGTTGGAAGCCCTGACGAGGCTAATCAGACACTTGCAACAATTGATGAGGCCTTGAAGACTGTAAACAAACAGAGAGCCGATTTAGGAGCCTACCAGAACAGAATGGAATTGGCTCAGAAAGGTATTAACGTAGCTGCTGAGAATACCCAGGCTGCAGAGTCAAGAATTCGTGATACAGATGTTGCAGCAGAAATGGTTGAATTCACCAAGAATCAGATTCTTCAGTCTGCCTCTACTGCAATGCTCGCTCAGGCCAACTCACAGTCCCAGAACGTACTTAGTTTACTGAGATAATGAGGCTGATTTGAGGGTGGGTTTACAGCCAATTGAAAATAAAAAAGTTTTATAAGAAAGGGGGCCTGAGTACCCCTTTCTTTAATTAAATTGAAATTAAAGGAGAAAAGAAAATAAAATGAAGAAATTTTTAGCAATTTTAGTTGCACTTACATTTGCTGTTTGTACATTGTGTGCTGACGAAGCAGTTTTGTTTGACTATACAGCAAAAGCAGATGTACTTGGAACAGGTTATGATTGGGTTGCAAATGCAAAGGCAGTAGGTATTTCAGGTAGATACGAACCTGGTAGAAACCTTATGAATCCAATTGTTTTAGAGAAATATGGTTTAGCAATTAGAACGGATGAAGCCCCAAACGAGGATTCAAATTATGCTATTGAATTTATTACTCCTGTATTTAATGAAGCAAATAGTGGTGCAGGTTATATTAAGAATGCAGCGGCTGTTAAGTCAATGGATATTGTTTTGATTCTTAACAGAGGTTATGACGAAGTAACTGTTGTTTGGGAACAGAATGGTAAATTGCATGAAAGAAAATTTAAGGCAAGTGATGCTACAGCTACTATTCAGTCAATGGTAGAATTTACTGCCCATATTGATTTTTCAGAATATGTGGATGATGTAAGAAATAGATCTACTGCTCAGATTCCAGTAGCCGGTTTGAGAAGAACAGATATTGCTCTTAAACAAATTAAAGTAACAACTCACAAGGCCCCAGGAGATTGGATGTACAGTCCAACTTCCATTGTTGGTATAAAAAAGATTTCAATGGTTTATGATAAGGCTGTTACAGATGAGGCTTATCAGTTAGGTGTTGAAGCAGATGCTGAATTTAATATTAATGCATCCCAAGAGCTCGAAAATAGTACAAAGAGAAAGATTGAAATTGATTTGAGGCAGACTGAGTATAACAAGTCTTTGATGGCTACTGAAGGTACTCAGACCGAAAGTACTCAGGAAGAAGCAAAATAAATTTTAATTAAAAAATAATTAAAGCTCCTCATAAAAGAGGAGCTTTTTTATTTATTCATCGAAATCTGAATATCTGCATTGTAAACACAAAACAAATAATTTATAAAGTTTATCTTCAATCCAATCTATAGGATAAGTAATTCCAGTTTCACCCCAATATTTTGTAGTATCAAACAGGTTTTTATTACTTAAGCTATTATAAGCATCACATAAAGTATTCCTAATAATACCTACAATATTTTCACTTTTCATATGTATGTAACGCCTAACATCGTCCCTGTTTTTTCCAATGTTATTGTTAATGAGCATATTATAAATTTCTCTTTCTAATTTACAAATCAAAGAGTCAACTGTGCTTTCAACTAAGTTTGTAAATACCCTCGTTTGAGGCTCAGCCACATAAGTTTTAACTGTTTCGACTCTGTAATGGCTTCCTGGAATTTCACACTTTTCATCTTTTTGAGGAATTCTTATTTCTCTTTCTACTCCTAAACTTTCAGCAACCGCATCGTTTAGTATGCTAAAAACAAGCCTATTAAAAATAGGTCTTAAGGAGGCTAAAAAAGGAACAACCTGATCGTATTGCTTTGCAATTACAGCCCTTAAGTACTCTTCTACATTCTTTTTAGCAGCAGCTATTTCCTTTTCTTTTACATTTTCAGGTTCTTTTACAGACTCCTTTTCCGACATATCTATTCTAAAAGAGCCCACCTGTATAGAAGCCTTATTTTTTATAAAGTAAAAACCTGCCAAACCGGCTAAACAAATTACTAAAACTATTGCAATGCCTAATACAATCCAACCTGCTGTTGGCATTGCACTTACCAAACTTACTGTCTTTTCCATAAAAATTGTTCCTTCCCCTATACTTAAAAATTAGTTTTTTGAAAACCCCTTATTTTAGATTCGAAAGTAATTTAATTTTTTGAGGAAATATGTTTGAAAATTCACCTATATTATAACTGAAATTTTTTATAAAGAGGTACGAAATGAAAGCATTTGATCAATTTGAGCCTATTAACTCAATTTGCAAAGCGGAGGATAAGTTCCCTGAATTTTACAAAGGATCAGCTTTGACTTTTACCGGGATTATTTGTGAAGAAGCCCCTTTGTATTTGAATTTTTTCAAAGAAAAGGGAATTGAGATTGATGAAAAAGTAACTTGCTACTTCACTGAGGGCCGATATATGAATATGTATTATAACCTGAAAGGCAATGTTGCATATCAGGATGATTTACACTTCTTGATCATTCCTTTAAAGGCCTTCAAGGATGGCCAATTTGGAGAGTTGGCTCTTTTGCGTTTGCAGATTGGTGGACGTTGGTTTGACGATATCGTTGATAATAACAAACGCCATATGGAAGGAGAGTAAAAAAAAATGGAAGAAGTTTTTCTTTATAGAGACGTGAGGGATCCAAACCTTTATTTGAGTGGTATCCTGAAAGATGGTTTTCCAATTCGAACAGTTGACAAAAACAAGGCTATTCAATACAGCAATGAGGATGCTGCTATTGAAGGTTTGCTCATTAACGAAGAAGAATACGGGGTTGAATATTCAAAGTTGTTCGATGTCGTAAAATTTGTAAAAGAGGAAAAATGAAAAAGGTAGATTATATTTTGAGGGAGCTTCGCGAAGTTAGGGATACAACAACTTGCAACTCTGTAGCTGATTATACAACAACGATTGAAAAATATCGTAGATTGCTCTCCTTAGCAAGACAATCCTTAAATTCAAATAGGATCCTTGTAAAAGAATTGGAACACAAAGGCAGTTGGAATAACAGACACCTTTGTGGTCACGAATTCATAAAGGATATGAGATTGGGTTTAAGAAAGACAATTCGTTTTCAAAAGAAAAATGTTGCTGCCCTGGATAAGGCTTTCCAGAAGTGGTGCAATAAAGCATATGAATATCTCGAAAGAGAGGACATAAGACAGAAAAGAGGTTTGTAGTTGGATTATCCGATTACACTTTTTTGGTGTTACACGTTTTTAAACATTAACTGGGCTTTTCGTGAACCACCAATAAAGTTAACAAATTGGTAAAATAAAGAGGAATAAAAACATGGGTGAACACTTTGGTATTAAAAAATTTGATGATGCCTTTATAGATGAAAAGGTAAAGGAATATTCCGAGAATAGATACAAAAGTGGTGTCATCGGAGTTTACGATAGCGAAGAAGATCTAAAAGCAGCAGAAGAATATGACAATGGGTATGAAACCGGAAGGGATGAGGGTTTCAGGGATGGCTATATTCAATGCCTAAAAGATTTGAAAATAATGCCGGAGGAGCGAAATGGCTAAATTAATTTCATTATTGCAGTATGCTGAAGGCTTGTCTAGAAAAGAAGAATTTATTGAATACCTGAGATGTTTTACAGGCTATGACGAACATGCTGAAAAGCGTTCTGACGAAGAATGTAAAGAAATCTATACAGACTTTGAAAACAAGTACAGCGAAAAAATGTCATACACCGGGTTTGCAGATATTTATTTTTGGGAATTTGTAAGGCAGCGACAAAATGGACAAATCACGGATGAAGAGTGTACTAAAAATGAAGCCCTTTTAAGATACTCAATAAGAAAAAGAGCAGAAGCTTCTCACCAAACTCCAAAAACTTTTACAGAATGGAAAAACTTTTTCAATCACGAAAAGGAATCTGTAGAAGGATGGGAAACAAATAATTCTGCAGCCTTCTTTGAAAATGAAATCTGGCCAATTGCAGAGGCCTTTAGTAAAAAAGGTACCATTGCTCTTTCAAAACAAGTTTTAGCAGATCTTATTGAAACCGCCTATATGGAAGGAAAACGCCATGGAAAATAAGGATATTCATATTGCAATTCAAAAAATGATGGATTACTTTGTCCGTTATTATGCAGCAAGTAATTATGATGGGGCTGCTTATGATTATGCACATGAAATTGTAGCAAATACAGGTTTTGTAACTGCGGAAGAAGAAAACGGAAGGCTTTTTCTTTATGCCTTGTACCCAATGAACTTTATTGGAATTGTAAATAACAAAGGAAGAGCAGTCGTTTGGGATTATGTTCAAAAGTTGATGAAAGAAAAAGTCGGAGTTGAAATTGCAATAGGTCAATTTAAGATTGACGATGTGCACGGAATAGATATTCATGAAGACACCTTGGGTTATTTGGAATCAACCTGGCAGATGTACACAGACGACGCAATGACTTTTGAGCAGGCTTTTTTGGAGGATTAAATGAAAGTATACGAAGTTTGGGTTGGAGAATATGAAGACTCCGAGGCCATTTTTAAACATACAAGTAAAACAGTAGCAGAAGTCTATTTGAAAAAAGTTAAATTAACTGATCCTTCTGCAAGACTTTGGGAAAGCGAAGTTTCTGAAATTAAGGATTTTAATACTCAGTGCGTTTGGTTGAAGTTTGTAACCTATATCGACAACTTTGATTTAGCGGATAAGAGAGGAGTAGACTACAGCGAAATTTTAAAATATGATTGGAGCCCCTTCATTTTAGATTGTAGAAAGTATGATTTGGAGAAATCCTATTTTGATACAGAGTTAAAGGATATCTATGAGTTAGAAGACAAAAAGGTTGATTTTGACAATAATGTTATTATTTGGAAGGATGGAAGCGGCCCTGGCGATTTTGGAGTTTTGATAAGATTTGACTTCCTTGATATCCTAAAGTTTGAACGCAACCGTTCTGATTTTAGAAAGGAAATATTGGACAATTTTACAGTTTGGTTTGAAAATTGGGCAGAAAAAATGAAAATTGAAAATAAGGATTTTCCTAAGGACCAAATCATTGAAATTTCTGACCCGGATGCAAGTTGTTTGAGTTATTGTGATTAAAGGAGTTTAGGATGATCAAAGAAAGAAAAAACTTTATGCAGGATGAAAACATTCAAAGACTTTTCACATATTGTAAAAATTGGGATGAAGTCGCAAAATTGGAAGTAGAGTTTTTGAATACAATTGATTTAGCCTCCTTCATTAAGGATCGCAAGAATGATGAAGTTTATGAAATCAGAAATGCAATTGAGGATGAGTACGGAGAGGCTTACAAAGAATTTTTGAAAACAAAAGGTTTGGATTATGAGGAGTATGGGGAAATCTTTAATATATTAGACGATGATGATTTTATCACATACATGAAGGCAAGATACGAGGGGCTTGCTGTACATGAAATCCTGCATGATCCAGAATATTATTTTTATGAGAAGAAGTAAATGCAGTATACACTTTATCTTAAGTCAAACTTAAAAAGGTTTAAAAACGAAAGGATTCCACTTTTACAATTTGATTCAAAAGATCCTACAAATGTTTTTTATTATTGGCTTTCAAAAGACCAAATAAAATATTACAAACATGAAGGTTTTTGGAATGTGGAGTGGGACAGAATTTTGGCTCTAAGAGAAGATATTGCAGATGATATAAAAAATTGGAGTGCATTTGATATCTATCCTTTTAAGGATTGGTTCGATCAAAACTTTGCATTTTTACCAAAGGGGCTAGAATGGGAAAAGAGCGTTTAATCTTCCTTGATATAGATGGAGTGCTGGATTCGCTTCGCTACTTCAAATCCAAAAAATACAAGACCGAAAAAGATGATCACAATTATGATATGTCAAATATGATCAATCGACAGAATCTTTTTTGGGTTGGTCTTCTATGTAAACTAACAAAAGCAAAAGTTGTTTTATCCTCTACTTGGAAATATGGCTTTAATGAGGATGGTACTCCAAAGGAAATGGAAAAAGGCCATAACATGATTAAAACAAACGACCTTTTCAAGAAGTACGGAGTTAACATTATTTCCATTACCAGAAAGGGAAAGTTAATTCCACCTGATTGGGAATTGGACGAAGACAGTTTAACAAAGTGGTGTGAAGGAAGAAAGTTTTCTGGTTTAGAGGTCTGCAGGGATAGGGATTTCATTTTAACATATTGCAGAGGCACCCAAATTGCAGAATGGATTGAAAGAAACAACTTTAAGGGAACCTATATTATAATCGATGATGAAATTGAGGATATTGTTTTCTATAAGGATTTAAAAAGGAGATCTATTCAAACTTCGTATTATAAAAAGTACGATGGTTTTAGATTTTTACATTTCTTAAAAGGATTGTGGTTGCTAAAATGACAATGGTAGATAAAACAAATGGAAATATTTTATACAAACCCTACTTTCCTTTGGCAGCAATATATACTCCAAATAATGAGGCCTATGGAAAGATGTTAGAGGCCCATACTTCAGCCGAAATGTACATTATTGAAAATGGTGTAAGTTTGGAAAAGTATAAAGAGTTTGAGGATTGGAAAAAAGAACTCAACCCTGAGGACTTGAAATATTATAATTATATTTGTCAATATAGACGAATTTGTTTGTTTGACTTTTATGAGGAGTTAAAGGCCATTTGGAAAAGAACAAAGGATTGGAGAAGTTTAAGTCCAGATCAATTTTTGATTTTGAAAAAGACGACTTTTTCAAATGTAGACTATAACGAATGGAGTTGGTAAAATGGAAGCATATCTTTTAGAATTACATTTTGTAGATGGTCAGGGAATTAATCATTATTATTATTTTGAGCATGACATGTATCAATTAAGGGATGTACCAACTCACAGATGTTTAATGGAATTAAGACCTGCAAAAGCAAAACGTACCAAGATATTAAAGGAATTGGAAAGTTGTCCAAAATTTTACAAGGGTCTTAAGGATGTTAAGATTAGAAAAGTAACAATGAAGATTGGTGAGGAGGTAGCAGAATGACAGAAGAAAATTATGAGGAACTCCATGATGCCTTTGAAAGATGGAGTGATGCTATGTATGAAAGAGAAAACGAACCTCTCTCCCTGAAAGAGTATGCAGAAAAGAGCGGAGAAACATGGGTCGTAGAGGAACCTGAAACCTATTATCGTTATAAGAATGAAACAAAAACTTACAACGAATGGGAAGAACTTTTTAATTAAGAGGTCATAAAATGACAATGCAGGAAAAGATAATGAATAACACACTCTCTCTTAAAGAGTTGAAACCTGATGAACTTTTGGGGGCAGCGGATGATGTTGAATATCTTTCTGATACAGACCCAGAAGAATGTTTGGAGAATTATTACAGTGATTACGAAATTGATGAAATAAATGCAATTGAACTTCCAAACATTTTTGTTTATCAGAAGACAAAACCTTTTGCATTAGACGCAGAAGATGTAATGAATTATTTTGAGCAGTCTCAGTGTGAACAGGATTGTGACAATTTTGACTATGCAGAAGTAAATCGTCTGTTGGGGCCTCTGAATGGGTATTTGGCCACAATCTCAAATACATATGAATGCATCGGAAGAATTGAGGATGAAGAAGTAAGGCCAATTTGGGAAAAGCTTAAAAAGAAATGGAATGAGGAATAGATGAATTCTGAAACAACATTATATAAAAAATATACATTAAAAGAAGTAAAACCAATAATTGAGGATTTGGTTAGAAAGTCAATCTCCTATCAAGGGCTTGCAGATAAGGAAGAAAAGTTTTGGAGAGAAAAACACCCTAGCTTTGGACTTTACAATAGTAATCTTACTGAGCAGGATGAGAAGGAGTTCAAAGCCTTAACCGAAAAATCTTTCAATAACCCTTACGAAGAGGAGCTCAGAAATTTAACTCATTACCATACCCCAATTAAAAACAGTAAAAAATGTTGCAGGAATTGTGCCTTTGCAATTTGTCATTTAAGGGATGATAATTATTATTATTGTAAGGATTATAAACCTGATAGTTGGAGAGAAATTGTTTATATTAAACCATTCTTTGGTAAAAATAATACTCCACCGACTCTTGAGCAGAGAGTAAATAATAGTACAAAATCATATTTGGAGGATTACAAAAAGGTTTTGAAAAAGTGTAGTGAACTCGAAAATGATATTCCAAAAAACATTGTAACAAAACCCTTTAGTCAGGCTGCTTTGGATAAGGAGGCTGAATTCCAAAAGGAACAAAAACAATATTGGGATGAGTTTAGCAATACTTTTGATAAAGAAGAAACAAAGATAGGAGGAAATGGTCCTCTTGCTGGTGTAACTCTATATTCTGCTAAACCAAATAAAGAGAAGCAAAAAGAGTTCTTTAAGAAATGGAATAAATGTCCAGTGGGTGCAATGGCAGAAAGTATGGGTTTGATAAAGGAGGTCTAGTGCAATGGCTATGAGTAAGCTTAAACTTTTTAGAAAAGATAAAGGTTGGAAGAAAAGAGTTTGGGAAGAGTGTAAAATAGAATACTATGTAAACGGAGAAAAGGTAGAGGAATCCTTTAGAGACTTTTTTGCAAAGAGACCTTTCTTCCATGTAATTGATGGTACTAGCCCTTATGTAAAACTTTTGATTGCTTTTGGAGTTCCCTCAGATGAAGTAACCCATCTTCCAAACAATTTAATAGTTACAACAATTACACCTCTAGCCTGGAAAACATTAAAGCCAGTTTTCAAATGGGGATACAAGCATGACTTCAAACGAGATTAAAGGGCTAAACGATCATCCAATTGACTGGTGTTACAATTGTGCAAAAGTTGCATGCAAAACTTCTAAACAAAAAATGTTTGCATGGATAGTTTGCTTTTTAATGAAAAGTGACAATGCACATTATTATTTTGTTGGCTCAACGACAGCCGGAAAAGAAACTCTACAATTTGGTTTGAATCTTAGATTTGTTTTGAATGAAAACGAAGCAATTGCTGACGAGCTTCACAAAAAGAAAAATTGGAAGTTTTTAACCGAGTTAATTTATAATCACGTAATGAATTGTAATGTTCAAATTACAAAAGAAAGATGCGAGGCCTTGTTGAAACCTAAAATTAAAATTGATGGTGAAGTTGTTAGAATGGAATACAAATGTTAAAAAGAAGGGAACTTTTTATAAGTTCCCTTTTATTTTGTTTTAATCTTTTTTAAGTTCTTTTATGTTCTTCTTTGTTTGTTTGAAGAATGCAATAATTTTAGAAAACAATTTTACAATTCCTTCATATGTGTAAACTTCAGCGGAGGCTATAAAGTAACCAAACAGAGTAGCATATGGGAATTCAAAATGACCTAAAGTAATTTTGTTGAATACAATGGATGCAACAAACCCAATAATGAATACAAAAATTGGAACAAACTTTGAAATTTTTTCAAAGAAATCTTTTGCGTATTTCTTTACTAAAGAAACCGCAATCATCAAAACAATTGCTGTGGCAGCAATAAAAATGATTTCCGACAACATATCAAAAATCCTCCTTATTTTTCAGAATTATATAGTGAGTTTTCTCCTATATTATATTTAAGGAATTGTATTATGGAAACTATGAAGAAAATGAAAGATTGGGCAGAATACTTGTGCTCCGAGGTAGAGAAAGATCACCCTAACGATGGTCCACTAATCAGGGAATCCTTTTTGCATTTCTGGAATGAATATCATTGTAAGACCGCAAAACTTTTAATATCGAATACCGAAGATCTTGAGGTTAAGGAATCTTTGGCCCGTCAGATTTTTGAGGCCTGGTTTGAAAATCGTTCTGTTATGTCTGTTATTAAGGCAAGAAATAAAATAGGCCTCAAGCAGTATACAAAGGATAAATTGTACAACGGAAGAAAACTAGACGAGGATATGAAATCCAATTTTAAGGGTTTCTTAAAACATAGGGCAAACCTTTATCTTCCAATTGAAACTTGGGACCAATTTTTTGATACGTTTGTTGCCAGTGACCCAATTTTCAGAGAGAGTGGAGTTATTATAACCTATCCCGTTGTTGTTTATTCAGTTATTGATGAACCTGGGCACCTTGAAATAATGCATTATGCAAATCTTGATACGGTGCCAAATAATTGGCATTTTGAAAGACGCTTTAAGGATATGGACACAGCCCTAAAAGTTACAGAAAATTGGGATTTTGACGAATCACTCAGGCCTACATATCCTTCTAAGTTTATTAAAAGACTTACAACAGAAGAAGCCTTAAAAGGAACCATGGAAGCTTGGGGAGATAAAAAGATAGGAGGTTGGGAGATGGAAGATCCCCTTGATGAAATTGCAACAGGACCCGCAGTAGAATTGGAAACAGAAAGTAATTTGTTTGACCAAAAGTTTCTCCACGCAATGTGGACGGATGACTTGAAGGATAAGGAATGCTTTTATGCTGATGATATTCCAAATCTAAAGAAATCTGTGGAGAATAATATCGTTCAATATAAGGGTAGACTTCGTTTTTCTGGAAATGAATTTCATCCTTTTAAACCAGGTTGGGAAAAGGCTTTCGTTTTTGCATACTACGACCCCGACTATGAAGTTAAGTGGGCTAAAAAGCAATTAGATGCAAAAAGGGATGAAGGCCCAATTTACCAAATAAAGGAGAAAATCGAAAGACTGAATGCAGACAGGGCCTTGAAAGAAATTCTTTGGAATTTGGTAGAACTTGTAGAGGGAAAGGCCGATAAGAATCATTCACACTTTTCTGCTTCAGAAACAAGATTTCGGTAATTAAAAATGAACGAAGTTTTCAAAAAGTATTATTGCTGCGAAAGTTGCAATAATGATTTTGTTGTAGAAATATGGCAAAATATTTGGACAAAAAGGTTGGTATCAGAAAAAACAAGAAAAGTAGTTTCTGGAACTGACACTATATTTTGTCCTGATTGTGGTAGTCTAAAAACAAAAATAATTGGATCTGATCCAATTTTATAGGAGGTACAAAATGGCATATGAGACATTAAGCACTAGTGAACTTCAGAAGGAATTGCTTCGAAGAACCACAAACATGGAAAGTTGGACAAACGATGTCAATCTTGCAAAAGCAAGGGATGACGTAAAGGATGAATTGAAAAAAGGGGCTGCAGCAAATGCAAAGGCTCAGAACGAGATTAATTTAGCTTTGAAAAAGAAAAAGATTTTTAAGCCTTTGACAATCCTTTTTGAGTTGTTTTCCTTTATTGCTGCTATTGTACTCATCACTCAGATTTTTGATTTTACAGACATTCAACTTGGTTTAAGACCAAATGAGGATGTAAATGTACCGGGAGTTATTGCAAGCTTTGTTTTGATGGTTACTTTTGGAATCCTTTACATTCTTTTTGATAACAAGGTTTATAAAATTACTCATTCCCCTAGTCTTACAGATTCAGAGGATCACCAAAAACGTTCAGAAATACTTTATTGGTATCTTATGTTGATGAATGAAACCGATTCCAAAATGCTTTACAGAAAAGTTTATACAGACACCTTTAAGGTAGTTAATGAACTTTGCAAAGATCCAAAAATGAAAAAGAAAGTTGAGGACATTAAAGAGAAATTGGGAACCGATTTTTCCTATGTTGATGAAAAACTAAAAGCAGCAGAAGAAAGAGTAAGAGAAGATGGGATTGATCCGGAGGATATAGAATAGATGGAAAAGGTGACAGAAACGGCTACATTTTTTAAGGCTGCGGATGGGACAAAATTCTTTTCAGAAATTGAATGTGACAAGTATGAACATGAGCATTCCGAAAAAACCTTAGAGGCTATACGAAAGGAATTAGCAAATGTCTCCTGCAGACTTTCTTATTACAAGGAATGGGTTCTTCCTCAGGCTGAAAAGTATCTTGAGGAGTCCAGAGCAAAGTTTATAGAAAAAAGAGACAAAGGGGATTGGGCAAAAGTTTCCAATACCTATTTGGAGTTCCAAGCAATGTTACTCAAAAGGGATCAGGAAGTTAGGATCTACAAAAAGTTAAGAACTCAGGCAAACAATTTGATTTACAGAAAAAATGTGCTTCTGGTTGATGGAGCCATCAAGAATAAAGGGTTGTACAATTTTGATGATGTTTTCGGGCCAAGATTGAATCTAAAGATATCTTCAGATGAAATTGTAAAGTTCAAAACTTGGGCAGGGGATAAGGCAGTTGCAATTGCTAACAAGAAGTATTGGGGTAATCTCTACGCGGGTTATTTGAATAGCAAAAAAGAAAATTGAATCAACTCACTATATTCCTAAAGGAGGAAAAATAACATGAGTGAAGGTAAAACACCTACAGCAAAGGAAAGAGTTCAGATTGAGCTTTCAGAATTGAAGGAACGTAATGAAAAACTTGGAAACCTTTTGGGTAAAGTAAAATCTGACAATATGCCTAACCACCAAAAACTTCTGGATTCACTTTCAAATGAACAGAAAAAGCTTTTGGCAAAACAGTTCAAAGTCCAGAAGGAATATATCCGTATTCTTGAGAAACGCCTTAAGATTTGGGTAGACGAAAAGTAAATTAAAATTAAGGGTAAACTTTTTTCACAAGTTTACCTTTTTTTATGGAATTTTAAAAAAGAAATCACCTATATTATAAGCAAGAGGTACAAAGATGGCAAAAGCAATCAAATATTATTACGTTAAGAAATATCACAGGGGTCATTACACA
>JAEEGL014880570.1_pt1 | contig 34652 bp, 30 predicted proteins | sample 9134231 | NCBI WGS metagenome assembly JAEEGL01 (sample SAMN16246548, study PRJNA631951) | gut metagenome | biome: gut microbiome; feature: rumen; material: fiber-attached | host: Bos | place: Iran: Karaj | collected 2018-10
ACTGTATGAGTATCATCTTGTTTATCAATACCGTATGCTAATGCTGCAGCTGTTGGTTCGTTGATAATTCTCTTAACATCTAAACCAGCAATCTTACCAGCATTTTTAGTAGCTTGACGTTGAGAGTCATTAAAATATGCAGGAACTGTAATAACAGCTTCTTTAACTTCTTCTCCTAAATAACTTTCAGCATCTTTCTTTAATTTCATTAAGATCTTAGCACTAATTTCTTCTGGAGTATATTTACGTCCATTAGCAGTTACTTTTTCTTTAGTACCCATTTTTCTCTTAATTGAAGCTACTGTATTATCGACATTAGTAACAGCTTGTCTTTTAGCAATCTCTCCTACTAATTCTTCATCACCTTTAAATGCTACTACTGAAGGAGTTGTTCTATTACCTTCAGAGTTAGCTATAACAACAGGTTCTCCACCTTCTAGTACAGCAACACATGAGTTTGTTGTACCTAAATCAATTCCTATAATTTTTCCCATAATCTATTTCCTCTTTCCTTTTTATTTACTTACTTTTACCATTGCATGTCTGATAACTTTTCCTTTATATGTATATCCTTTTTGTAAAACATCAACAACGATATTTGGTTCCACACCTGGAACTTCTTCAGTCATTACAGCATCCATCATATTTGGATCAAATGGCTTATTTAAAATATCCATTGCGATAACTTCATATCCTTGTAACGTATTAGATAGATTTCCATATATCATCTTGAATCCTTCTAAGAATTTACTTACTTCATCTTCAAGATTAGTATCATCCATTTTTATAGCTCTTTCAAAATTATCCAAAGTAGGAAGTAATTTAATAATTAATTCCTCTCCTTCATATTTCAAAAGATTAGCTTTTTCTTCTTCCATTCTTCTACGCATGTTCTGCATCTCTGCATTCACACGTAAATATTTATCTTTTAATACAGCATTTTCTTCTTGAAGCTTCTTCTTTTCAGCATCTTCATGCTTTTTAAAGATTCCCTTCTTCTCAGGCTGTTTTTCTTCTTGTTTAGCTTCTTGTTTAGCTTCTTGTTTAGGAGCTTCTTCTTTTTTGTCTTTCTCCTCAACAATAACTTCTTTTATTTCTTCTTCTTTAAGAGCTTCTTTATCTTTTTCCATAATTCATCTCTTTCTACCTTTTATTTAATTCTTCATTTAAATATTCAAGTAAAGCAATAACTTTGCTATATTCCATTCTCTTTGGACCTACTATAGCAATTGTTCCTTCTTCACCGTTGATATTATATTTAGTTTTAATAACTGTAACATTTGGATCAAATTGGGATTCTTCACCAATATAAACATTAATACCATCTGAAGATTCTTCAATCTTTTTAACAAGTGACTCATCTTCAAATTTATTAACTATCTTCTTAATCTCATCTATATTATTGTATTCTGGTTGTTTTAAAATATTTGTCTTTCCACTAAAGAAGACATTTGAACTATTCTTAGTGAAATCATTAAATGCATCATAGAATATCTCATAAACTGCTTCATATTGTTTAATAGTTTTACTAATTACCGGTTTAACTTCAAACTCTAATCTTTGACTTACTTCATTAATCGGTGTACCAATTAGCATCTTGTTAATTATTTCACAAGTTTTAACAAGCTCGTCCATAAATATTCCTTCTGTAACATGAAATCTTCGATTCTCTACAATACCCTTGTTAGTACATACAACAGCAATTACTTGATTGTCATCTAAAGGAATTATATTAACTTGTTGTAATGTATTATCACTAGAATTTCTTCCTAAAACAACACTCGTATAATTAGTTAACTCAGCAATGATTTGCATACATTGATTAATTGTATCACTAACTTGTAATTGATGATTTTGAACTATCGTCTGAAGTTTTAATATTTCTTCACCATTTAATTCTTTAGGTTTCATTAAATTTTCAACATAATACTTGTATCCTTTTTCAGACGGTATACGTCCACTAGAAACATGATTCTTTTCTAGATAACCAAGTTTTTCAAGTTCAGCCATTTCATTTCTTATAGTTGCAGAAGATAACTTAAACTTCTTACATAAAGCTTGACTACCAACAGGTTTTACTTCGTTGATATAAGATTCAACTATTTCTTTTAATAGTTTATTTTGTCTATCATTCATAGTTTCACCACCATTAGCACTCAACTTCTCTTAGTGCTAATTAAATTATATCACCCCATTAGCAGATGTCAATACCAAAGTGCTAATTTTCTTCTGTTCTTCACATATAGAGAATATTTTAAAAATTTGCTATAATATACTAAGAAGGATGTGATGTCCATGGCCAAGAAGAAAAAAAGACTTCGCTTAAAAAAAGGGTTTAAACGCTTTCTAGTTTATTTTGCTTTCTTTCTAATCGTAACTATATATGCTATTGATCAAGGAATCAAAATACATAAACAATATGAATATGAAAAAACTTATGAATATAAACTAACAGCCATTAATTATCCTCTAGAAGAAGCTAAAAAGATCTCAACTTCTCTACCAAATGAATCATTAGATAAAATATTAGCTGAAGAAAAATATAATGCTATGTATTATCAATTTATTAATGAAAAATATTTCTTACCAAAGAATATTTTCAAATATATTGAATATTATAATTTACATAAAAACACTGAATTAAATAAGGTGGTAGCACTAGTAAATGTTCACGCTAGCGAAGGATGGTATAACATTGATTACGAAACTGATCTTTCTAAAGGATATACAATGCTAGTCAACAAATTTTATCATATAAACGAAGATTATAAACGAACTGATATAGTAAATTTTAGCCTTCAATATGCTTATAATGACAACTCAGCAGCAGAAATAGTTGTTCAAAAATATGATGAGATGCAAGCCGAGGTTAAAAGACTATTTGGGGTTCAACTAATGGTTAATTCATCTTATCGCTCATATTCAGATCAAGAAATAGTCTATAAAGAAAGACAAAAAGTTAGTACTAAATATGCAGATAGTGTTGCTGCTCGTCCAGGGCATTCCGAGCACCAAACAGGACTTGGAATTGATATAACTTCCCTAGCTCATCATTCAGGTACCTCTTTCGGAGAATCTGAAGAAGGAAAATGGGTTAAAGAAAACTGTTACAAATATGGCTTTATTATTCGCTATCCAGAAGGAAAAGAAGATATCACAGGATATGATAATGAACCTTGGCATTTTAGATATGTTGGTGAAGAAGTAGCCAAACGAATCTATGATGAACAAATAACATTCGACGAATATTATGCTTATTATATCGAAAAATAAAAAGAACTTAAATTATTAAGTTCTTTTTTTATTTACTATTCTCCAGGTCCATCTGGATTTGTTGGTTTATCTGGATTGCTTGGCTCTTCCGGATTACTTGGTTCATTCGGATTACTTGGTTCATTCGGATTACTTGGTTCATCTGGATTTGTTGGTTCATTCGGATTTGTTGGTTCATCCGGTTCTTCAGCTCCAGCCTTTAAAATATAATCATTATAAGATCCGTTTTCAAATAATGAAACCTTATAATTCTTACCCTCTTGTTTAACTTTAAATGAAGGATTATCTACACGTGTGTATTCTTTATTTGTAATATCCAAACTATCTTTAGTTAATACTTTACCAGTATAATCATATATTTTTAGTTTACTATTACTATCTACTGCTGCGTAGAATCCATTGTATAACTCTACATAATTATAAGTATCCTCAGATGCTAAGCTTCCACTAATTTTATAAACACTATATTTACCATCTTTAACTGTTTTAACATATTTCAAATCAGGACTATAACCTTGAATCTTATTATTAAATACACCTTCTGTTTGGTTGTTTATAAATAAAACCCATTTATTATTTGTATCTTGTCCTTCAAAATAATTACCAACTTTTTCAATCTTATTATAATTGAAAGAATAAAGAGCAGTTACATTATCTCCATCTATTCTAATTACTCCATACTTACCTTTTTTATTGAAGCCAATAACATCAAACTTACCAGAAGCTGATGATATTTCATATCCGTTATTAGGAGTATTTGAATCAACACTAGAATAAGTAGCTTTTATTGTTCCTGAAAGAATATCATATAAAACAACACTGCTTCCATCTCTAACAAAAACATATTTATTATTCATTATTGGAATAGCACTATTTCGAGATGCTTCTCCTGCTTTCATCATATCATTATCTTCATAAATGTTATCATTTGCTATAAAGCATACATTATAAAAATCATTACCTGATGAAACTTCATTTTGATTATTACATTTATAAGATCCAATCAAATCTGTTTTAACATCATCTCGATAAAAATATAATTTACCAGCAAAATAGTTAACAAATTTATATTTTCTATTAACTAATGATTCTGTCATATTTATTTGAACATAATTTGCATCTTTATTACCATCTTCATATATTGCAATATTAAATTCTCCATTACGTTCATCAATTTCAAAACTCTTCTTTGAATCTACCAAATTTCCATTACTATCATAGATAAATGTCTTAACATAATTAGAACTCTTTAATTCAATACCTTCTTCAGTAAATTTATAATTCTCTTTATCGTTAATAAATAATCTCTTATTATCAACATAAGCATAATAATTTCCAGCAGGTACAGCATACTGATGTTCTTTAGATAATTCTGCTGCTTTATAATCATAAATAGTATAAGTTCCATTAACTTTTGTAATAATGTAATTATTATTATAATTTCTTACTTCGCTATTACCAGGTATTACACTACTTTGGGATTTATTGTTTTTATTAATAACAATATAGCCCTTGTTATTCTTAGCAATTAAATTATCTTGTCCATAAATCATTCCTAAATAATCATATGATGGCTCAATTAAAGTTTCAACTGCTTCACCAATCTTGATTAATCCATAACGATTAGCTGTATCAGCAACTATCGCTGTATTATCATCAAATAGTTTAATTTCATTGTAAGTTCCCTTAACTTCTTTATCTTTCATAGAATAAAGTTTTATTGCTTTACCATCTTTACTGCTATTATCAAGAATAAAGACAAAGTTATTATTAATAATTCTTAATTGTTCATCCTTATCTGTTCCATCTTCTGAAACTACTTTTGGAACATCAAAATTATCTTTATATTTATTAATTGCTACAGAACATAACGTTTCATCTTTATTTTCGCATTCATAAGAACCAATTTCTGCTCTTCCTTCATCTAAGAAATACAAAGATCCTTCTTGATAATAATAATTATCAAAAATTATTGGTGCACTAGCTTCATCGATAATTTGTTTTGGTGCATCCTCTTTTTGTTTTGGTTTACTAAATAAACTAATAATTGCCACAATTATTAAAATAATAAGAATTAAGAACAAACCTGCTACAACACCAAAAATTATTTTTTGTGGTGTTTCTAAGTATTTCCACCAATCTTTAAATTTTGTTACAAGAGATTTTTTCTCCTTTGGTTCTTCTTCCTCAGGCTTTTCTTCTTCCTTTGCTTCTTTCGCTTCTTTTTCCTCTTTTTCAAGTTTTTCTGCTTCAGCAATATTCTTCTCTGCCAAAGCTTCTTCAGCTGCTTCAGAAGCTTCCTTTTCTTCCTCTTCTACAAGTTTCTTTTCATATTTTTCAGTTCTAGTTTCTTCAACTTCTGCAACATCTTCAAACTTTTCAGCTCTTGTTTCAGGTTCATTTTCAACATCTTCAACTTCTATATCTATAGGTTTTGTTGTTTCTAGTTCATCATCTTTCATAACTATTACCCTCTCTACACTACATCAATTATAACACAATTTCTATAATATCTTTATCAATATTTCATTCATCAAATATATATATTGAGGATTAACAAAGATATATTCATCAGCTACAACTAATTCATCGTTAGCTAATACTTCTTTTAAATCAAAAGCTTCTTGCATATTGATTTCATATTTACGATAAAACTCTTTTAAACTAATGCCTTCCATTTTTCTAAATCCAAGCATTAACTCATTATACATTTTATCTTCTTTAGATAAGATTTCTTCTTTTCTTCTTGTCTTACCTTTTAAATAATCCGTTATACTTCTTGTATTATCATAACGAACGCCATCAACATAACCAGATGCTCCTAAACCAAATCCATAATATTCATCATTATTCCAATAATGAAGATTATGCTTGCATTCAAAGCCTTTCTTACAAAAATTAGATACTTCATAGTGTTCATAATCTTTATCATCTAATTTATCACATACTAGTTCATACATTGATGCATCCAACTCTTCAGGAATAGGAATTACACCATCATTAGCTATTTTTGTATTATCTTCAACAATTAAAGAATAAGTACTAATATGTTCCGGCTCTAATTTCAATATCAAATCTAAATCTTTTTTTAAGTCCTTTAAAGATTCGTTAGGAATTCCATACATTAAATCCAAATTAATATTAGTGAAACCAACATCTCGACATATTTTCATTTTTTGTTGAGCTTCTTCAAAAGTATGATGTCTTCCCATAAAGTTTAATTTATTTTCATTAAATGATTCAATGCCTATACTTAAACGATTTACTCTTGCTTTTCTAAGTACAATAAGCATTTCATAATTAATATCATCAAGATTACATTCAAAAGTAAATTCTAAATCTTTACTAAGATTTAATTCCTTAACTATACTAAGTAAAATATTTAATTCTTTGATTCCTAAACAAGATGGTGTTCCACCACCAATATATAAAGTCTTTATTTCTTCCCCATTATATTTATCGTGGATTTCTAATAATAATGCTTGTAAATATTTTAATGCCCATTCTTCGTTGTAATACATTTTACAAAAATCACAATAACTACAGATGTTTCTGCAAAAAGGAATATGTATATAAACGCTTTCCATCGTCATCACCTCTATCTTATTAAATCTTCAATTGATTTAATACTGATCTCCTTTTTATTTCTTATCTCACTTAGCTTCTTTTCAATCTCATCTTTTGTTTCTTTATCATATTTTGGATGACTTTCAATCATCTTCTTATAATGCATTATTTCATCATAACTATGTTGTTCCTGTTTTGCTTTATAATCTTTAGCATAAATATAAAACAGTTCAATAGCACTTTCAAATATATTATTATCCGCAGCTATTTTGAAATACTCTATCGCTTTATTATAATCTTTTGCTATCGTGTCATAACCATTTAAATAATAATATTTTGCTAAATTATGATAAGCATAATAACACAAAGTCCTAAAATTGCATTCCAAAGCTTTATTGTAATAATCAAATGCTTTCAAGCCATCCATTTCAAGTATTCCAGTTCGATAAGCTTCACCAATTTTATTACATGCCCAACTTTCTCCCAAATCTGCACTCTTTAAATAATATTCGTAAGCTTCTTTAATTCGTTTATTATTCTCTTCTATCTTACCTAGATTATTAATTGCAAACACATAATTAGCTTCAGCAGCACCTTTATAACATTCAATAGCTTTATTTAAATCTTTTTCCAACGGATATATTCCATCAAAATACATATTACCTAATAAATTAGATGCTGCAATATTACCTAATTCTCTAGCTTCCAACAAGTATTTATATCCTTTTTCTAACTCTTCTTTACTCTTATTACCTACTAAACCACGAATATAAATACTTGCAACCATATAATTTGCTGCAGCGTGCTTTTCTTCAGCCGCTCTTTTTAAAAACTTCAATGCTTCAGTGTATCTCGGTTTTCCAGTAACATGTCCATAATATTCGTCACTACCAATTTCAAAATTAGCGTATGCATTACCGTTTTCTGCTAACTTTCGCATTGAATAATCAAAATTAATTCCTTCTCTTAATTTAAGAGATAAATATTCTTGTAAAGATATCGAACTAATACTAGTATCATTTAAGACATTCTCAAATACTTCCCTTTTAAGTTCATCCTCATACAATGGTTGTTTTTTAACTAAAACTATATATGTTAGTTCCTCTACTAAGCATTTATAAATCTTCTTTTCTTCTAAAAGATGATACAACATATTAGTAAAATCAACTTTTACCTGACGATCATTTTTCGCTAGATTATAGAGCTTTCTAGCCAATTCTAAAGCACTGACGCTTTCATCAATAAAACCAATATCATCAACAATTCCCGTATGTACGTCACCATCAATAACATTTAATAAACCAATAATAGATGAGCAAAATTCATTAGCATTATTCTGATATTTCTTATTTTTATTAAGATAAATTTGCTTATAATCATTACCAATACTTCGACAACCAACACAGTAATTATTAACTGTTGTATCATTGACCGAATCAATACCAAATAATAAGCAAAACAATTCACTTTGCATTGCTGAAGTTTTATTTTTTGAACTTTCTTTAATAATTCTAAACAAATTTCCTAAACTTAAATGTTCATCATTATCATTCAATTTAATGTATTGTCTGCTCATTATTATCACCAATTATATTTTATCATTATTTGTGGATTAATTAAAGATTTTATAAAATGCTGTGGATTATTCTTCCTTATAATCTCCTTTTTTATCCTATATTATGTAATTAGAGGAGGAAGTTTTTTAATGAAAAACATTTGGAAAAACTACAAAAAAACCATCTTTTTAGTAATTGGTTTAATTGTAGGTGCTATTGTCGGTATTATTTTTGGTGAAAAAGCCAAATATTTAGCACCATTTGGTGACATTTTTATTAACTTAATGTTAGTAATCATTGTTCCCCTATTATTCTTAACAATTACAACCTCAATTGCTAAAATCAAACAACCTAAAAGATTAGGTAAAGTTTTAGTTACAATCTTTGCATCATTCATTGTAACTAGTTTAATTGCTGTAGCTGTTGGTTTAGGAACTACTTATTCAACTAAATTAGTTGATCCTAACAACACTGAAGCAATCAAAGAACAGATGCTAGAAGAAACGGAAGAGGAACCTGAAGAGGAAGAAGAAACAGGATTCTTACTATACGCTAATAAAACTGTGGATACTGTAACAGTTAGTGACTTTAGTGGTATTCTAACTAGAGCTAACATTGTAGCTATAATAGTATTTGCTATTATCTTTGGTTTATGCATTCACTCAGTTGGTAAAGAAGCAGAACCATTCTTATTAGTTTTAGAATCTGCCAATAAAGTTGTTCTAAAATTTATCGATATTATCTTCTTATACGCACCTATTGGTTTAGGATGCTACTTTGCCGCATTAGTTGGAACATTCGGTAATGAAATTGCTGTAGGTTTTGGTAAAACATTTATTATCTACACAGTTGTTTCAGTTATTTTCTATTTCATCATTTATTCACTATATGCATTCCTTGCTGGTGGAGCTAAAGGGTTCAAAGCCTTCTGGGCTAATATCTTACCCGCAACAGTAACAGCACTTTCAACTTGCTCATCTGCAGCATCCATTCCAGTAAATATGGATTGTGCTAAAAAAATTGGTGTTTCAAATGATATAGCTGAAACAATGATTCCTTTAGGAACAAGTTTTCATAAAGATGGTTCCGTAATTGGTAGTGTATTCAAGATTATGTTCTTGGTTTACTTATTTGGTACTCATCCTAGTGTTTGGACTGTTGTCGGTGTAGCATTACTTGCTACAATCCTTGTAACAGCTGTTCCAGTCGGTGGCGGTACAATTAGCGAAACATTAATCTTAACAATGATGGGTTTCCCATTAACTGCCTTACCTATTCTAACAATAATTGCAACAATCATAGATCCCCCTGCAACATTACTAAATGTTGTTGGTGACACATCTTCTTCAATGCTTGTTTCAAGAGTTGTTGATGGTAAAAATTGGATGAAGCCAAAAACAAACAAAAAAATAAAAGAAGCTTAATTAAGCTTCTTTTTTTTGCTCTATTTCATAGCTCTTTAAAACGTAATTACCATTTTTTAATTTAAAAGTATATTTATAAGTAACTAATCCTTCTGCATCCTTAACATCTAATAATTCTTTTGCTTCATCATAATTCTTACCTTGTAAAAAGGCATTCGTTTTATTCTTGGCATCAGCATAATTAGTATACCAATTTCTTTTTGCAGAAGGAACAATTGCTGTATTAACAGAACTATAAACAGTTAAATCCGTATCGGTAAACAGTTTATTGATCCATACAATAAAATCACCATTTTGGTAAGTTGAATTAACATAACTATTAATTACAAAACTATAATATCCTTTATTGCTATGTTCAACATGAGATACATTTTTTATAAAATTTTTATCATTAACATTATATAAATACAAGTAATCAGAAGCTCCCAAGATATTAGAATGCGTCATACACAAAATATTCTCTGGTTCTAATGAAAAATCCAAATAATCGGCTGCTTTTTTTTCAAAATCAGCAAACGGTATGTTAATAATATCAGTATCATATACCGCCCATAATAAGACTTCTTGATTAGTTAAATCACTAACTTTAAAACTCTTAGCTGGATTTATATCAAAATAATATAAAGCATCTACTTTTTCTAATAAGGTCGTTTTTTCATCTTCTGTTAAATCTCTAATTTCCACTTTTTCTTCTTCAACGTTTTCTTTTTTCTTTTTCTCACAACCAAATAAGAATAAAGAAATAATTAAGAAAAAAACAATTACTATTTTCTTTTTCATACTATCATCCTCATTAAAATTATAGCATACTCCAACTATTTTTAGGCATTAAAAAAGTAGTGTCTGCCAACACTACTTTTTTTCCCGGATCTATACCATCGACCACCTGACAGAGTAATCGATAATACTCATTGATTTAAAATAGACAATCCGGTAAGAACGTTCAACTTAATAGCTCAATGATAAATCGTAGAAGTTTTTACCCAGTGAAGTTATAGGAGTATCCCCCCATAACAACACCAAACAAACTACAATTGGAGTTAATAGCTCAATCGAAAATCTACAAAGCCTAATAAAAGTTATACTATCGAAAAAGTCTTTCATTTCCCAATAGTAATTTACTAAGCCCTAAAATAATGTTTCCATTATCCTAGTAATAGACCACGAGAACAGGTTCCAATCAATATACCTCTATCTCTTACTATCAAGTAACCTTATCATACTATTAATTTACATCGTTGTCAATAGTTTTTGTAAAACTTTTTTTAAAAAGGTTTACGTTCTTCGTCATGTATTTTTTTTATACGTGCCTTTACTAGTAAAATAAGCTCTGTACTAGCGTTAACTTTTGGTAAAACAATTAACGCATCTTGCAATTTTGTTTTTAAACTTCTCTCTTTATTTACTTTTTGTGCTTCTCTTTCATAATCAAAATTGTCAATCGGATTATTACTAAAAAAATCTTTAATATATTCTTCGATATCTTTTAATACAAATTCCTTTAGTTTATATTCATCCATTTCCATAATGCCATAATAAGCACCAACCATATAACCAAATGTATCTTTTAAATCCATTTCACATCACTTATCTAATTATAAACTAAAAAAAAGAAATACTAAAGCATTCCTTTTTCTTTTAACATTTCCATTATTAAATAAGTACTAGTTAAAACATAATCTATTACTATTTCTTCATTATTGTAATATACATATGTTTTTTTATTTTCATATTCAGCCCAGATTAATAATCGATCTTCTTCTAACTTATCTATTATATTTTTATTGTATTTATCATACTCTTTTTGATAACTAGTTAATAAACTCCTTTTAACTAATTTATTATCAAAGTGATATTCTTTATAATTTTCCTTTAATAAATCATCTAAGTCTTTAGTAAAATCACTTGTTACAAAATATTTCTTTTGTAACTTTTCAACATCAAAATCTAATTTTAATTCTTCATAAAGTTTTTTATCTTCTTCACTAAATCTTGAACTACATAAATATTCTGTATCAGCTAAAACAGATAAAGCAATTAATTCTTTTTCCTTTTTACTGAACTTATAAACATCTTTAAATAAATCATATATTAATAATCCAGTTGAAGCATATTCTATTTCTAATGTATCATATACTTCCCCAGTAATAACATGATGATCAATAGCACCAATAACATTATCACTATTTAAATTTTCTAAATTATTATGATCTACTAATATAAACTTTTTATTTGTTACATCCGTAACTATAATTGGTTGTTCTTCTAAATATTCACTAATTAATTTAATATCACTCTGTGAATAGTTTATTTCATCTAAAACGGCGAAATTTGCCTTAACCCCTAATTTATTCAATATCTTAGTTAATAAATAACTACTAAATATAGAATCAGCATCAGGAAGCTTATGTCCTATTATATATACTTCCTCTTCTTTTTTTGCTTTATCTATTATATTCTTTAATATTTCCTTTTTTAATTGTTCTCTTACTTTAACAATTATTTTACCTATATTGTTTTCCCCTGTTTTATCTTTACCAATTCCCCAATAATACTCATCCACAGTTGCTTCAACTATTTCTTTATTTCTAGTTTCAATTAACTTATAAGCGATATCTCTATTTTGTCTGAATTTTTCTAAGATTCCATCAAACATTACTTGATTCTTAACATTCTTAAAATTTTCTATTCTAATATTATTACGGTCACGACCAATATTTGATGCTTCTTTTGGAGTATCAGCAGCAATTATTCTATCTCTAATCTCCCCTTCAGGAAATTTCATTGCTTGATAATAATGTTCTACCGTTTTGTAATAGACACCATCTTTTGTAAAACCATGTTGAGAATAATTAGCTAAATAACCTAATTCTCCAAACTCCTTATAAAATTCAATCACAATATCACTCTTTCATACCAGGGTAAAGATATTTACTTCTTTCATCTATCTTTGTATTAAAGTTCTCTAAATCAACTTTTTCATGATAAGAAACTTGTCCTTCTACTGAAGCTGTTTTAAATAGTTCAAGTGATTCAATATCAAGTGTATTATTATAACCGCAAGCTAATAACCAAACTTGATTCTCTTCTTTCATTGTACTACAACGTCTTCCATAGTTTCTTTCATGTGTTGGCGTTAATGGTTCATTAATAAATTTAGTTAAACCTTTAAACAAGCTTATTGCTCTACCTAAATTACAAATAGTACCAGTATCAATTGTAAACTTCGAATCGAAGAAACAATCAGCTGGATATTTAGCTTCTTTTAAAGCTTTAACATATACCTTAACAACCGGTAAAATATGTTCTTCTATATAAGTTGCTTTATCCTTTTTACCTTTATTATTATAATACTTTATTTCATCTTCACAAATAGCTAATACTTTTTGGACATCTTTCCAACTAGCATTAGTATATTTATCTCTTAAATTTAAATTCCATCTAGATTTAAATTTATAAATAGCATTTAATAAAAATCTTTCTGTAACTATGTATCCAGATTTTTCTCTAACATCAGTAATTGGATAAATATTAAATCCATAATTACCATTATCTTTTATCTTTGGATCTATACAATAGTATTTACCATCTTTATTTCTAAATTGATAAACTTCTACTTCTTTTTCAAAATTTAATTTATTGTTCTTAATATACTCTTTTAAACTTTTTTCATCTTCAACTAAAAAATCTAAATTATATTCTTTAAACATTACTGGTTCTTCACTTATTCTTAATGAATGAATATATGGATTAATGATATAAGATTCTTTTAATTCAACATTTTCATTCTTTGAGATAAATAGATAATTACCTGTTGCAATAACCCTTTTATTCTTATATTCAAAATCTAATACTGTAGCATTCTCTACTAATGGATTATATCTTAATTCAACACACATCTTTCTTGAACCAGATCCAAACATATCAAAATATGGTCGATATATTTTCAAGAAATTAGCTAAATCTAACATATAATCTTTTAGAGAATTTTCTTTATTCTTTTCTTCCCAAACTCTACCATATTGACTAATAGATAATCTAACACCAGCTAAAGCAAATATTAATTCTGAAGAATTAATTTTTTTATGTACTTTATTTAATGTTTCATTAAATCTACTAAAACCAACACTAGAGATTCTCGTTCTTGCTCCTAATTCACGATAAACTAATTGAATATATTTATCTAAATATGGATAAGAACCAATATCATTATTTAAATAAGGAAATATAACTCCAACACGATGCTCAGTACGATCCCAAGCAAGTAAAGTTTCTCCTTCAGTATAATTTAATGCTGTCTTCTTTAAAGCAGCAATAATATTTCTTAAAGATTTTTCATTCCAATATTCGCTCTTGCATACGGAAAACTTACTGCAAAAGCCACAATTATTAAAACATCCTACTTGCGGTTGTAGGTGACGCATTTTAGAGACAAATTCTTTAGGTAAGTTCATGAATACATTATATAAATTGTCTCTTACTTCAATATCTTTAGCGTCTATTTGTTTTTCATCACTTAATAAAATAGCCATTTACTTATTCACCCATTTTATTTTCAGTAATAAATTCTATAAATTTGTTTAAAGCTGTTGTTGTAAAATCTTCAACATATACCGCACACACATCAACAGCTGGAAGTTCATTTTCAAAAGTAATAACCTCGAAGTTATCTTTATCATTTTGTGTATCAATTACGTTCTTAACAAAATAACCGATACCTACCCCTCTTCTTACCATTTCAAGCATCATTTCAGTAGTCCAACTTTCAAATACTGGATAAAGCTTAACATTTTTAGCTTCCATAAATTCATCAAGTTTTAATCTAATAGATGATGTTGCACTTGGTAAGACTAAAGGGAACTTTTTCAAGTCATCAACATTTTTAATGATTCCCTTTGGAAAAGAATCTTTATTATAAGCAAAGCAGTTTTGTAATCTAGAAAGCGTAATCTTCTTAACAGATTTTTTTGTTGTTGATATTGGTAATGTATCAACAATTAAATCTATCTTTCTCGTTTCTAGCATTTCAACCATATCAGCAGTTGATTTACTTACTACTTCAAATTTAATTCCAGGATAAACCTTTCTAAAATCTGTAATAAATGATGCCAAATAGAAGATACCCAAATAAGAAGGCGTACCAATCTTAATGCATCCAATATTTAAGCTATTTAAATTATTTATATGTTCTTCTCCGGATTTCATAATATTGAAAGCTGTTGAAACATAAGAATATAATTCTTTAGCTTCCATAGTTGGTTCAATACCTTTACTATTACGATAGAATAAAGTATAGCCTAACTGATTCTCCAATTCTTTTAAACTATAGCTAATCGCTGGTTGTGAAACATACAGCATACTAGCCGTCTTCGAGATACTTTTTTGCTCGTATAAATATAAGAATATTTTATACAAGTTATAATCCGTATTCATAAACCCCACTCCTTAGTAGGTTATTATATGGATATTTTATAAGTAAGTCAATATCCATAAGCGCTTTTTATGCACATTTTTAAACAAAAAAAAGAATTATTTGCTAATAATTCTCTATTTTCTTAGTTTTAGCCCACAATTATCATTGAATTCTTCATTTCTATAAATAAAATCATCGTTAGCTACTCGTTCTATTAATTCAATATCCGAATTAAAAACTTTCCAATTATATGCTTTAGCATACTCAAGTATTTTTCCTATTTTTCTCAAAGCAATAGGATTGTTTGCGCTCCAACTAAAAGGTATCGCAATTCCTACAACTTTATCCAAAGAAATCTCATCTTTAACATGCCATTCATCAATAAACTCGCTTAGTCTTTCTTTGTTAAAGTCATAAAAATATCCTTTTACTTGTTTAGCATGAATAGCTTCTATATCTGGACTAATAATAAACGTTGGGCATCCAAATATCCAACCATAAAAAGAAGATTGAAGCATGTCAGAAAAGTTATGAACAGCTTTACCTGACCATCTAGCAACGCTAATATGATCATCACCATTATACATAGTGTAATGATTACTCTTTTGTTTATTCTTACTTTTGATTCCACCAGATTCAATAATTTTAATCATTGTATCTAAAGCTGTTCCAACATAATCTCCAGTTCCATGATAAAAATAATCCATCCAATCGCCCCACATAGATACATTACTTATACTCTTTATTAATCCAAGCCATTATTAATTCAACAATATAATTTACTTGGTTATCAGTTAATTCATTGCCCTTCTTAATATGATGCCATTTTTCTAAACATCCTCTACAACATGTCCCTGTTGCATGTTGAGCAATAAAAACCGGATGCCCTTTCATTGGTGTTTGTTTACCATCATTTAAAATAATTGCTGGCTTTAAGTTTTTATTAATAAAGTCATAAGCATGTTCTTTAACCTTTTCCAATCCCTTTTCATCAATATATTTAATCATATATTTACGCAAATGAAAAGAAGACCTAAAAGTAGATCCTGATAATTCTTTTAATTTACTATTAATTATTCTTTTAGCATTATCATTCATTGTTACACTTCTTTACTACCTAAGTCTTCACTAAATCTTAATAAATAACCATCTGGATCTTGAACTAAGAATTCTTTATTTCCTAATAATTCATCACCACTACGGTACCAATTTTCTTCCATCTCAAAAGCTATTTTATAACCAGCTTCTTTTAAAGCATTATAAACTTTATCTACATCATCAACTTCTAATTGAAAGTTTATTCCTCTACCAAATGGATATTCTAAAACGCCAACATCCCATTTATCACTTTCTATTAATTCTTGAAGCATAAATTGAATTTCTCCTAGAGATAAAAATATAAACTTATTCTCTGGTCTTTCATATTCAATCTTAAAACCACAAGTTTTATAGAATACCAAAGATTTATTAATATCACTAACAGATAATTCAGGAATATTCTTATTAAAATACATTACATTTCTTTCTTCCATAATCCATGTAGATTACAGTATGCATAAACAACCATACCTTCCTCATAATCAAAGAAAGCTTCTGGTTTATCTCCTGCTTTATAAAAATATTTAACTGTACTGTCACTGTATTCCGCTGCAATCCATTCAATATAATGTTCTTCTATCATTGGATGTTCTACTTCTCCAACTCTAACATATAAATGATCTCCTTGAATTTCACAGAAAGGTACATGCTTTTCAACTGCTGCATCAACACTTCCGGCCTTAACCTCTTTCATTGTTTCTCCACAGCACTTAATACCACAGTCATCACAAGTGCAATCCTTTAGGACTTCTACCATTGCACCACATTTTAAACATTTTACAATCTTCATCTTAAATTCCTCCTATTGTAATTTTGATTCACTGTTATTTATTTTAAAGCCGCCCCATAACCAATCAGGTTGAAATACTATTGAATATGTTTGACCAGGTTGAGCCATAATTGTAACTTCTTTTTTTCTTCTACTCCATATTTTATAACTAACTATATGTTGTCCTGGTGTTAAATTATATGTAACAACTTGATCATTAGATAGTTGTTGAGGATTAGCACCATCTAATGTAATCATCATATTTGCTACAACACCAAAAAAGGAATTTTTTCTTATAACTTTCAAAACAGCCATACCATTACTAGCGATTTGTATTTGAGGTTGCATTGGTTGTTGCATTGGTTGTTGCATCATCGGTTGTTGAGGTGCCATTTGTTGTTGTGGCATCTGTTGTTGCATTGGTTGTTGAACCTGCTGCTGTCCACCCATTTGGTATGGTGTTGGTTGCTGTTGTTGCTGAAAACCACATACAGGACAAACCTGTGCATTTATATCTATACTAGCTCCACACATGCCACACGCTTTATTATTCATTTTTATCACTCCTATATTAATTTTATCACAATCCTATTATCAAAAGAACAAATAATTTCTTTCTTTATATTTCTTGTATTAATGCTTAAAAATCATATATAATAAATTAGGGATGGTTTTATGAAAAAATATATAAAAATAATGAGATTAGATCACTGGATTAAGCAACTATTTATCATTCCAGGATTTGTTTGTTTGTTGTTTTTAGGAAAATATACTTTTAACTTAAACGTTTTTAGAGATCTAATTATTGGTCTTTTAGCAACTTCACTAATTGCTTCAGCAAATTATGTAATAAATGAACATCTAGATGCCAAAACAGACAAATATCATCCAACTAAAAAAACGAGAGCTGCAGTAGAACAAACTCTTGATAGTAGAATAGTTTATTCCTTATATATAATATTATTAATAGCGGGTTTATCTATTGGTTATTTTTTATTAAATGTTAAATTTTTTTGTCTTTTATCATTTTTATTAATAATGGGAATTCTCTATAATGTTAAACCTTTTAGAACTAAAGATGTTTTTATTATCGACGTTCTCACCGAATCAATTAATAATGCCATAAGACTATTATTAGGTTGGTTTATCATTGATAACACAATAACAATACCAATAAGTTTAGTAATTGGTTATTGGATGACAGGTGCCTTCTTAATGTCTATAAAAAGATATGCTGAATATCGAATGATCAACAACAAAAAAGTCGCTTCTAATTATCGTAAATCTTTTAAATATTATAATGAAAAAATCTTAATAACAATTTCTTTTTTCTATGCAATGGTTTCTATATTCTTGATTGGTATTTTTTTAATTAAATACAAAATAGAATTATTATTATTTATGCCATTTCTAATAGGATTATATTGTTACTACTTTTATTTATCATTTGAAAAAGACTCTGCTGTTCAAAAGCCAGAGAAACTATATAAAGAAAAATTCTTAATGTTATACTGTATACTTTTAGTATTATTATTTACAGTTTTAATTAATATTCATATTGAATGGCTTAGCATATTTAATTAAAAATTAAGGAGAAAAACATCATGAAAAAAAAGAAATATAATTCCATATATCTAATCAACATTCTTATTACAGTTGCAATTTTTTTAGGAATAATAATTATAAATAGACTATCACCATTTGGAAACAGAATGCTAAGTCGAAGTGACGCTATCGTCATGTTTAAACCAATGCTTTATAATTTCATAATGAAATTAAAAACCGGAACACTTCTAAATTTTACATTTAACAATGGACTTGGTGCTGCTACCATTTTTGATTATATTTATGATCTAGCTAGTCCACTTAATCTAGTAGCATTATTATTTAAATCAGCAGATGCAATGTATCTAAGTGTTACACTAACAAAAATAATCTTTGCAACTATAACTATGACATTTTATGCTAGTAAAAAAACGAATAATAAACCCGCCATTATTATTGCTACTCTATCTTACGTTTTTTCATCATGGTTTATTGCTTATAACTTTTATTTACCATGGTTAGATATCTTTTTAATATTTCCTTTGTTCCAATACAGCTTAGAGAAAATACTTGATGAACACAAATATCATATGTACATTTTTTGTTTAACATACATGATTATAAGCAACTTGTATTTATGCTTTTCTGTTTGTGTTTATACAATCATTTTCTTTGTTATATATAAATTGTTTTATAAAAAAGATAGTTTTAAAAATAAAATCTTAACTTTTGATTATATAACATTAGCAACCATAGGAGCCTTCCTATTATCTGCATTCTATCTATATGCTTGGTATGATTCTCTTCTAAAAATAAAAATTGGTTTTGAAAAATATGTAACTAGTCCTTATACCGTTAGCTTTGTCGATTTTATTAAATCATTTTATTATTCAAATATTTCATTCATAGCAGACATGTCTGGAAAAACTTTTCCTAATATAGCTTGCCCTACTATTATTTTAGTTAGTTTCATTTATTATTTTATAAATAAAAATGAAAAAATAAGAGATAAGATCTTTGTAATCATCTCTTCTCTAATTTGCATAGCAATAATTTTTATTTCTAAATTAGATTATGTTATGAATGCTTTTCATCAAATAAGAGGTTTAACATACCGTTATAGTTTTATTATTTCTTTTTTGATGATTTGTTTGTTTATTAGAAATAGTAACAACAAAGAATTCAATAAGAAAAATATAGTTATTTCGTTTTTAATAATATTAGTAGGATTAATAGCCATTTTTAAAAATATCGAATTTGAATTATTTGTTACTAGTTTAACATTTATTTTATCATTTTTCGTTTTAGCAGTTCTATATAAAAAGAACAAATATTTTAATGCTTTAATTATCATCGTTTTTATTGCACAAGTATTCTATTCAACTAATTTATATTTTAAATTCGATTTTCCAAAAGAAACACCGAACATAAAAGAATATAATAAAAACACTGTAAAATACCGAATTAATAATAAAAAAGAATTTGATTCAACAAATAATACGGAGGCCTATAATACATACTATAACAATAAAACAACATACATTTACTCATCATTAGCTTATAGTCATGTTATTTATCTATATAGCCTGTTAGGAAATACAACTTTCAGTAATACACTAGCAATTATGTACGATTCTAATTCAATACCATCTTTATTATTTAATGTTAAATCTGAGGAAAATGATTATTATTTAGAAAAAATATATGCAGCAAATAAAGAAATAAGTATGACATTCCTTGATGAAGAAAATATCAAAAATAATATGGAATATTTAGTACAAGGTTTGACTGGGATCGAAAATATTTATGATAAAAAAATAATAAAATATGAAACAAAAGATGGAGATAAATATATATTTAATACTAGCACTGGCTTCTGTATTGTCGAAACAGAAGACAGCAACGGTAATACAATTTACTTGTCTTCATCAACCGGACAACTAAGTTCAAAAACCAAAGAATCTATCACGATCTATACAGTTAATGAAGAAAAACTAAAAGAAATATATGACTATTTAAGTAAAAACCAAATCGAATATTCTTATTATCAAGATAATCATCTCAAAGGAACTATTAATGTCAATGAAAATCAATTAATATTTACTTCAATTCCATATGATAAAGATTGGGTTGTTAAAATAGATGGTAAATTAGTAAAACCAACTCTTGTATTAGATAGTTTAATGGCTATAAATGTTACTCCAGGTAAGCATGAAATCGAACTAGAATACAAAACTCACTATTTAATTCCATTATTAATTTCCATCAGTACCTTTATCATTTTAATAACTGATTACATTATAAAAAAGAAAAAAGAAATCAACAAAAAAGCATCTCAGTAATGAGATGTTTTTTATTTGTCTTTCTTTATTTCAATTGGATTAACATGAATAACAGTTAAATATATTTCGGGAACTCTTTTTGCAATATCCTTCTCTAACCTATCAGCTATATCATGACTTTCAAAAGTACTTAAGTTCCCATCAACAAAAATTGAAAAATTAACCATATATCGATAACCGACTGGTGTTGCATTAAAATGATTTATTTTAATAATTTCAGGATATTCTTTGATTATTGCTAATACTGTTTCTTTTGTTTCAATAGAAATTGTTTTATCCATTAAAACATCGTAGCTTTCAACAAAAATCATCATACCTGTATAAATAATCCAGAATGCAATTAAAGCTCCAACAATGCCATCAACATATTTAACTCCATAATAAGTACAAACAATTGATAATAATGTTAATAAGGTAATAAACACATCGTTACGATGATCCTTACTATTAGCTTCTACTAGTAAATTCTTATGTTTTTTACCAACTTTGTTAGTATAAAAATATAAAAACAATTTAACTACAATTGTTGTCACACAAACAACTATTAACCAAATACTATAATTATATTCTTGAGCTTTTATAATTGAATCTATAGAATCTTTTAAAACTTTGCAACCCAATAAAATCATTGTAATACTAATTAACATGGCGTAAATATATTCTGCTTTTCCATGTCCCATATTATGATCTTCATCAGCTTTTTGTGATGCTATATGATTACCAATATAAGTCATAAAAGAATTAAAAACATCCGAACCACTATTAACAGCATCAGCTATCATAGCTTGACTCTTACTAATTAGACCAATCGTAAATTTAATAATAAATAAGAATATATTTCCAACTATTCCAAATATTGAAGCTCTTTTTGTATCATTAAACCTTTTCATTTTTATCACCTTAAATTGAAAAGTAGATTACTCATCTACTATTTCATTATTTTTATCAAATTCAACATTAATAACTTTTCTTGAAGCCAAATAATCACACATGTGGACAAATTTCTGTTCTGGCGATTTTGGCAGTGGTAATATTACATCACTATAATCACTAGTATTAAATCTACCCATATGACTAGATATACATTCACATACAAAATCAATATCTTCTTTACTTATTTTTAAATCTTTAGCATTATCTTTAATAAAATCACATGCTACTAAAGGATGATCAAATCTTGTATATTGTTCTTCTTTAATATAACCTTTTTTGACGCTATCATGTAATACTAGAGAAAATATAATTAAATCCTTAGTGTGTTCTGGAAATTTATAAATTCCAAATAATTCAATCGCCATTCTAACAGCTGCTTTTGTATGTCTTACTAATCCTCCATCACCAGTTGCATACTTAGGGTGATATTTACCAGTACTACTTGCTGGAATAGTAAAAAAATAATCAGGAATTTTATCAATCATAAAACTTAATGATTCTTTAACATCATTATCTTTTATATAACCTAATTCTTTTTTAAAGACTTCTAGCTTTTCCATCTTCTATCACCAAATTCATTATAGCATAAAAAAAAGATGATTACTCACCTTTTAGTGCTTTTGTTAAAAGTCTTCCCTGTTCTTCTTTAGCTCCTGGTTCTTCCATTGCTTCTGCATACTGTTCATATAAACCAATATTAGTTCCAAGATTAATATTTGAAAGATTCACCATATACCAATCTTCTTTTTTCCCGTTATTTGGATCAGTAATAGGAACTTTTAATTTTTCTTTAATATTTAAAAACTTTCCAACTTTATCTAAATAATCAGTAGCACAACCAATTGTAATAAAATCGCGAATCTTTAGTGCTTGATATCCAATCGTAAATAGAATCATTAAGATTATTAATAAAGTCTTAATTAATCCCCCAGGAACAAATTTAACAGTTAAAATAATTCCTGTTACAGCTAAGAATAATTCTATTAAAGATTTCTTTAATGTTTCGATATACCACACGTTCATCTCTTCACTAAAAGAATCACGATATTGATAATATTGATTATCCATTCGATATAATGTCGCATTATAATTATGAACACTATCAAATACTTTTTCTTCAGTGTGACCATCAGCATATGTGATTGTATAAGTCTTTAAATCATCATTTAATTCTACAGAAGTAATAAAGGTACTGTTATCTTGATTATCAGTAGTTAAATCAATCATATTATTTCACAGCTCCTTCATCTTCTCTACGGAACTTTAATAAAGCTTTACTAATTCTTTTTCCCTCTGCCTCTTTATATTCATCAGTAAATATTGAATGTAAATATTTTAACATTTCTGGAACAGTATAAGGATTAGCATCACTAATATTATAGTAATACCAGTCTTCCTTTTTTCCTGTATTAGGATCTGTTACTTCAATCGTAAAATGTTCCATCTCTCTAACAAATTGTTCTACATTATCTGCTCCTTGACGAAGTTTTCTATATAACCATATTCTAAATAATCTAGCTATTGCACAACCAGCATTATATATTCCAAGTAAAGAAATAATAATGATATTTAAAACTTGTGGTATTGGAATCGTTGACATAAACATAAGAGCAGCCGAAGAGTAAAGAATCGTTTTAAATTCTTTGATAATTTCTTGGCATTTCATATATTCCATAGTATCAACGAACTTGCCTTTATTATCTAAAAATTGTTGTTTCATACGATATTGATAAGCACAAAAATTATGCACAGAAAAATCTTGTTCTTCTTGACGTCCATCAGCATAAGTAACAATATAACTCTTACCAGCTTCATTTAACCTAACATCAACAATGTACATTTCTTTTTCTTGTTTTCCTAAAGATACATCCATCATATAAAACACCCTTAATTAAGTATTTATCTTAATTGAAACCAATAAAAAAAGCAAGATAAAAATCTTACTTTTCTGATTTTAATACTGCCAAGAATGCTTCTTGTGGAACTTCTACTTTACCAATTTGTTTCATTCTTTTCTTACCAGCTTTTTGCGCTTCTAATAATTTTTTCTTACGAGATATATCTCCACCATAACATTTAGCTAAAACATTCTTTCTCATTGCTGCAATATTTTCTCTTGCAATTACCTTACTTCCAATACTAGCTTGTAATGGAACTTGGAATAACTGACGAGGAATTATTGTTCTTAAGTTTTCAACAATTGCTTTACCTCTATTATAAGCAAAATCTTTATGAACAATAATACTTAATGCATCAACTATGTCTCCATTAATTAAAATATCCATCTTAACTAAATCTGATGCTTTATATCCGCATATTTCATAATCGAATGAAGCATATCCTTTAGTTGTACTCTTTAATTTATCATAAAAATCATATACTATTTCAGCTAGTGGTATTTCATAGTGAATATCTACTCTTGTCGGATCAATATAATCCATACCTATATAATCTCCACGTTTACCTTCACATAATTCCATTATCGGTCCAATAAATTCACTAGGAACAAAAATACTAGTTCTAATATATGGTTCTCTAATTTCTTTTACTTTTGTACGATCTGGCATCTTTGTTGGCGAATCAATTGTTATTACTTCCCCATTATTTAATTCCACTTCGTAAATAACACTAGGACTTGTTGCTATAACATCTAAATCAAATTCTCTTTGTAATCTAGTCATTATAATATCCATATGAAGTAATCCTAAGAATCCGGTTCTAAAGCCAAAACCTAAAGCTTCAGAATTTTCTGGTTCAAATGTTAATGAAGCATCATTTAATTGTAATTTTTCTAAAGCTTCTCTTAAGTTTGGAAACTTATTAGGTTCAACTGGAAATATTCCACTATAAACCATCGGTTTCATTGGTTGATATCCTGGTAGTGGTTCTGTTGCTTCATTTCTTAGAACGGTCATTGTATCACCAACACGCACACTTCTAATGTCTTTGATTGAACCACTAATCCATCCAACTTCTCCAGATACTAATTCATTTTTTATTTCTTCTTTAGGATGATTAACACCTAATTCTACAACTTCATGAGTATCTTTAGTTGCTAACATCTTTATTGTATCTTTACTTGTAATTTTTCCATCAAATACTCTAACTAAAGCAATAACACCTCGATAAGCATCAAAATGACTATCAAATATTAAAGCTCTTGTTGGTGCTTCATTATTTATCTTAGGTGCTGGAATTCTATCTATAACAGCTTGAATTAACTCTTCTACACCTTCTCCAGTCTTTCCACTGCAAAGTAAAACTTCTTCTTCCTTAAATCCTAATACATCATGTAATTCTTTCATTACTTTTGGTATATCAGCATTAGGTAAATCTATTTTATTAATAACTGGAATGATAACTAAATCATCATTCATTGCAAGATATAAATTAGCTAATGTCTGTGCTTCAATTCCTTGTGCGGCATCCACAACCAAAACAGCACCTTCACAAGCAGCTAAACTTCTTGATACCTCATATGAAAAATCGACATGTCCCGGCGTATCAATTAAATGTAATTTATAATCTTCTCCATTATAATTGTAATTTAATTGAACAGCATTCAATTTGATAGTAATACCTCTTTCTCTTTCAAGATCCATACTATCTAACATTTGATCTTTCATATCATGTTTATCTACACCACCCGTAATTTCTAAAATACGATCAGCTAAAGTAGATTTTCCATGATCAATATGAGCAATAATACTAAAATTTCTAATATTCTCTTGCTTCATAAAACTTCACCTGTAAAGAATTATAACATATTAAACTTCAAATAAAAAGAATTACCCATTTCTATTCTGTCTTTAACATTTCTTTATTAAAAAAACTGGTAAAATATACCTGTTTTTATTTATTCTTCTCTTCATGATATTCTTTTTCAGTATTAACATTCCAAATATTTTCTCTATCTTTAACACCCTTAATAATATTGTTAACAGCTTCAAAAGATGTAACCATTGAATGATCCATATTATTATATCGATGTTGACCATTTCTTCCAACACAATATAAATTATCAATTTTATCCAAATACTTTTTCAAAGTATCAATTTCTGCATAAGTATCAAAATAAGCTGGATATGCTTTTAGAACTTTTTCACGATGATAATCTAAAACATTATCTCCACTTTCAATAACATCCATAGATATTAATTCATCAATTGCTAAGCTCTTCATATCTTTATCAGTTAAGTTCCAAAAATCGTCACCTTCATTACAAAAGTACTCTAAACCAATCCATACTGTATCAACTGGTTTTTTTACCATATAAGGACTCCAGTTATTAAATATTTGAATACGTCCTAATTTAACACCTGTTTCTTGAACATAAATCCAACAATCAGGAACTATGTTATTTAACGTTTTTATATTTGTTTCATTTTTTAGTTCCATCTTATCAATTAATAAACCAACTGTTACAAAATCTCTATACGGTAAACCATTGGCAATCTTGGAAATCTTAGGTGGTACTTTTTTATCAATTGCATTTACTAAGTCTTTTAAAGGCATAGAGGATATAAATATATCTCCCTTAATCTTTTTTTCTACACCATTAACCAAACAAGAAACAGAAACTATTTTATTATCCTTCATTTCTATTTTTGATACCGGATGATTTAATAATATTTCTCCGCCTTGTTCAGAAACTAAACTACCAACCTTTTCCCATAATTGACCGGGACCATATTTAGGATATAAATATTCTTCTATTAAAGATGTTTCTACATTTTTACTTTTAATATGAAATATTTTTTTAAAAATGTCTTTTATTACACCAAGAATAGATAACCCTTTTACTCTTTGAGCTCCCCATGATGCATCAATCTCACTAGGGTGTCTCCCCCATAGTTTTTCCGTATATCCTTCAAAAAACATACTATATAGTTTTTTTCCGAATCTATTAATATAAAAGTTCTCTAAGTTATCTTCCTTTTTTTTGAAAAAAACACTCTTTAAATAACTAAAACCACTAGACATAGTTCTAATAAAGCCCATATTCTTAAATGTCTGCCACTTCATTGAAATTGGATAATCAAAGAATTTTCTTAAATAATAAATCCTTGAAACTCTATTTCTAACGAGCATAACATTGTCTTCTTTATCAGGATCAGGTCCACCATCTACTAAATTCTTTTTACGACCTAACATTTTATCATCAAAAGAATTAGAACCTTGAGTTGGTAATATTTCATTCCAAAAATCAACTACTTTTTGATCTTTTGAAAAAAAGCGATGACCACCAATATCCATACGGTTACCTTTATAATTAACAGTTTTAGAAATTCCACCCAAAGAATCGCTAGCTTCTAAAATAGTAACTTTATACTCATTACTTTTTTTTAATAGTTCATATCCAGCTGTAAGTCCAGCTGGACCTCCCCCTATAATAACTACTTTTTTCATTTTTAATCCCCAACATACTCAAATAGTTTTTTTATAGCAAATGTTTTATCCGTATCAAACCATTCATTGTATACAACTTTATAATTTTCATTTTCTATTAAATAATCATGAAATAAACTATCAGTATCAACAAACAAAAGCGTAAAATGATATTCATTTAAGAAACTTTCAAAATCAAAATGACGATTATTTGCTAAACTAATATATTCATCCATAATATCTTTTTTGTGATTAAACTTTTTTAAATATAATTCTGCTCGTCCATCGATATAACACTTAATTCCCATATATTCGAAAAAACCACCAGAATCAAAATCTGTAAATAATCTAACATTTTCAACATCATAGTTATCAACTATATAATTGGCTGCATCAAAATAAGATGTGAATGTTTTCCAAGAATAATATTTACATGAAAGGATTAATGTATAACCGAATGATAATAAAATAAAGAAACTTAAAACCTGCATAATACTTGTTAATATATTTAAATGTTTACCAAGCACACCTTTAACAAATTTTTCAATATTAATATCAGCCAATCGATACGCTAATACTAAACCAGTAATTAACCAAAAATAAGGAGCTCCCTTATTATGTGAAAAATTAAGAATCATAAAACCAGAAAATAAACAAAGATGTCTAATATCTAATATTTTCCCTTTTATTAATCCAGTCAAACCAAAATAAACAAGTAAAAAAATCAAAGTAACTTTACCTATACTGCTTTCTAGACTTAAATATTGCATTTCTACAATACCAGTATTAATTGCTTTAGAACCATATGAATTCAATATAATTAACATATTCTTATATCCATAAGGATTTATAAAACCAACCAAAATCATTCCAACAATAGCAATTATTAATGGTTTCCATCTTATTTTATCAATAGTAATATTTTTTATTTTTATACAATTTAATAAATAAGGAAGCATAACAATAAATAAAAATGGCCACATCGTAGAATGAAGATTTATTTCCAACAAAGATAAAATCGGTAAACCAATTAAGTACTTCGCATTATCTTTTTTTATATATAATTCTAACAATAATATCTCAATTAATAATATTAAATAAGTCAATATTTGTGGTCTTGAAACAACATAATATTGCATTGGTATAAATACTAAAATTGTCGTTATCAAAGATATTTTTTTATTATTTGATATTAAACAACATAATTTATAATAAACACCTATTAGTATCGCTGCAATAATCGAAACAAAAAAAAGTATTCCCCTTTTACCAAAAAAGCTATAGATTTTCCATAAAATGGCTGAACTAAGCCATTGTTGCATAATATAATTGAAACCTTCGTGGATTGAGAACGGATCTATATGTGGAATACCGTGCTTAAAAATATACTTTCCATTTCCTAATAAGAACCAAATATCATTATTTGGTTTAACGTTATGCATGATTATAATAATCAAAGGTATTAATAAAAACAACAACCCGTAATATTCCTTTAATGCTTTTTTCATATTATCAATACTCCCTAACTTCTTTATTATAACAAAAAATATTTCAAAAAAAAATAAAGTATCCTTGATACCTTATTTTATTCATCATAAGTACATGCCGAACATGCTACCTTTTTACCTTTATCTACTAGCATTTCACCACATTCTGGACATTGTCTACCAACTGGTTTATCCCAATAAGCTGTCTTACACTTTGGATAATTATTGCAGCCATAGAATACTTTACCTCTGCGACTCTTCTTTTCAACAATCTTTCCTGAACAGTTAGGACAATCACAAATTTCAACAACTTCTGGTTGTTCCTTTTTTATATACTTACACTCAGGATAATTAGAACAAGCAACAAACTCACCATAGCGTCCATTTCTAATAACTAAAGGATTACCACACTCTGGACAAGTTTCACCAGTTTCTTCTGCTGATTTCTTTTCCATATGTTTGAATGCATCTTCAACTAATGGTTCAAATTTATCATAGAATTCTCTTAATACTTTAACATTATCAATTTTATCATCAGCTATTTCATCTAAATCTGTTTCCATATTAGCTGTATATTCAACATTTATAATATCAGAGAAACCTTCTTGTAATTTATCAGTTGTTTCAATACCAACTTTAGTAGGTACGAAATGTTTATCTTCAACAGTAACATAATCACGAGCTTTTATAGTCTCCATGATTGTTGCATAAGTAGAAGGTCTACCTATTCCTAGTTTTTCTAACTCTTTAATTAAACTAGATTCAGTATATCTAGGAGCAGGTTTTGTAAAGTGTTGTTCTTTTAATACTTCTAAAGCAATTAAATATGTAATACCTTCTAAGTCTGGAAGAATAACATCTTCACTACTTTCATACTTACCATAAACTTTTAAATAACCATCAAAAATTAATACACTACCAGTAGCTTTAAATTCATAATCATTATTCATTAAAGTTATAGCTGTAGCTTTAACTTTAGCGTCAGCCATCAAACAAGCTAAACTACGAGCATATATTAAACTATATAATTTTAATTCATCTGGTGTTAAATATTTTTTCATTTCTTCAGGTGTACGATAACAACTAGTTACACGAATACCTTCATGTGCATCTTGCATATTATCATTTTTCTTTTGTTGTTTAACTGCACCAACATACTTATCACCGTAAGTTTTTTTAATATATTCAAAAGCTTCATTAATGAATTGTGGAGATAATCTTTCACTATCAGTACGCATATATGTAATTAAACCAACAGTCTCTGAACCAATATCTACACCTTCATACAACTTTTGTGCTATACGCATTGTTTTACTACTATTAAATCCCAAACGATTAACAGCAGTTTGTTGTAATGTTGAAGTCTTAAATGGCATTACACCACTCTTTTTCTTCTCCTTACAATCAATATCAGTTATTTCATATTTTTCATCTAATGAAGAAATAACATAATCTGCTTCTTCTTCATTATGTATTTCTAATTTTTTACCTTTAAATTTTTCAGCGGTAGCATCAAAGCCTTCAAATTTTGCAGTTATTGACCAGTATTCTTCTGGTACAAATGCTTCGATTTCTCTTTCACGATCAACAATAAGTTTCAAAGCTACACTTTGAACTCTACCAGCACTTTTGCCACCAGTCTTTGATTGCATTAACTTTGATAATCTAAAACCAATTATGCGATCTAGAATTCTTCTAGTTTCTTGACTCTTAACCAAATTAATATCAATATCTCTAGCATTATTAAAAGCATCTTGAACAACTTGTTTAGTTATTTCATTAAAAGTTACACGCTCAAAGTTTTTCTTTAAACCTAAAGCCTCTTTTAAATGCCAACTAATAGCTTCTCCCTCTCTATCAGGATCGGTTGCTAGATAAACTTCATCAGCTTCTTTAGTTAATTTTTTTAAATCACTGATGACTTTTTTCTTGCCTTTCATCGGAATATAAGTTGGAGCAAAATCCTTATCAACATCTACTCCCAAACCAAATTTACCGGTTGTAGCTAAATCTCTGATGTGTCCCATTGAAGCAACAACTTTATAGTCACTACCTAAATATTTCTCAATAGTTTTACTTTTACTTGGAGATTCTACTATAACTAAATTCTTCATAGTATGTTCCTTTCTTATCTTGTTGATTTTATATATTGTCGTTGTTTATTCGTTATCTAAATCTTTAACCTTATATTCATCTTTTGCTTTTTCTAAATAAGCAAAATAATTACTCTTTACCATTAAATTAGACATATATATTCGATAATATATATCTTTATTAATCTTTGCTAATTCTTCTTCGGTATAAGTGTTATTAGGACTATTATAAAGGAATTTTCCATTTATAGCATCATAATAACCTTTGGCATCTTGCCATGATCCATCACTAAATACTGCTCTATTCTCATAACCTTTAGTTAGAATATCAAATCCTTGATAGAATCTTGGATCAAAAGTAAATCCGAATAGATTAGCAACTGTTGGAGCAATATTTATTGGTGTTGTATATTCTTCATATACTCGACTTTGAATATTTGTACTATAAATAATAAATGGTGTCTTATCTATTTCCCTATTTTTAGTTAAATCTTCCTCTTTGAAATAATTATTAATAGATTCACGATCTAATCCATATGGATAATGATCGCTATATAAGACTAAAACAGTATTATCAAATTTACCCTGTTTCTTTAAGCCATCAATTAACACCCCAAGAGCATCATCTAATTCTTTTAATTTAGATAAATATCTCTTAAGGGAAGTATTATAATTTGTACTCATAAATAAATCAAGGTTTTTATCACCAATGATTGTACTTTCTGAATAAGACATTGAAGTTGATACAGGAATAACCCATGAAGCAAAGCGTTTCTCATCTTTTGTGAATTGTAATACTTTCTCCATTAGTGTAATATCACTAGGCCATTCACTATATTGATTACTATATGGAATAGATAAATCTTGAACCCCATAGTACTTTTTAGCTCCCATATTAACATGTGTTGTACTTCTCTTATAGAATGTATCAGTATAATTATGGAAACTCATTGTTGAATAATTCTCTTTTGCAAATTGATTCAAAAGTGATTCTGAATAGATATTATTTGGATAATTATTCAATGTACAAATATCACCAAAAGTATATAAAGATGTCATTGCACTAAATTCACTATCTGCTGTTGAACAAATACTTCTTGAACTATAAGAATTCTTCCAAGACCAACCTTCAGAATATAACTTATAAATATTTGGGAAATATTCTTCATTAATAATCATATTATTAACCGAACTCATTTGAATAATGATAACATTCTTATTTCTAAATATTTCAGTTAAATCGTTTTTATCAACAACCTCTTTACTTAATAAATAATTATTAAGAGTTTTATATGTTTGATTCTTTTCTCCATCAGCAACTTTACGCCAGACATAATCATCTACTCTTCTTATATAATCGCTGCTTACTTGGTCAGCAATTGTATATTTATCATCATAATCTGTTTTAAAAGTCTTAATATATGGCTTTACTTTTAATCTTAAATCATCTAAACCATAACCAACAACACCAAACCTTGCAACAGCAACACTAGGATTTGTTAAAGTGTTAAATATTTCTTTATCACTTATATACCTAACCTTACTAGCCATGAAAGGTGCGCCTAAAAAATAATAATAAACACCACATAAAATAGCAGCAACAATGATAGCATTAACTTTACTATTAATCATCATATGTTTTCTTCTTCGAGCGAATATTTGATCATTCAATTTCTTTCTTTCTTCACTATCAAATTTATCGGCGAAGTCTATTTCATCATTTCTTTGTAATACTTTAATACGATAATCAATGAATACATAGAAAATTAATAAAACAGCTGAAGGAACTGCAATTAATAAATACATCCAATTAATATGATTCATAAAATCAGCTAAGTACTCTCTTACAACATTATATGTTCCTGTCATTTTAAATGATACAAAAGTGCCTAAATAAGAATAAAGATTAGCTTGCAATATCATATAAAATTGGAAAGCCAAACTAAATAATAAAGTTAAAATATTTCCAGCAATTCTACCAAATAATGAAGATAATGCAGATAATAATAATGCAATAATATTTACAGTTAATAATATTCTTAAAACAGACATGTCCAAAATATTAATTCCCATAAATATTCTAAAGATTATCTCACTTGCAAATAAAGATAACATTAGTAAAAAATAATTTTTAAAAACATTACTATAAAATATCTTCATTAGTATCACTACTTCCCTTTATTCTTTATTATCTCACTTATTGGTTTATAAGTTAATCTATAATTTTCTAAGACTCCATACTTCTTTACATTCTCAATATGTTCTTTAGTTGGATATCCTTTATGTTTAGCAAAACCATACTCTGGATGTTCTTTATCTAATTCATACATCATTCTATCCCTTGTAACTTTTGCTATTACTGAACCAGCTGCAATACTTAAAGATAATGCATCTCCTTTAATAATATCTGTATAAGGAATATCTTGATTATCAAGCTTCATTGCATCACTTAAGATATATTCCGGTTTCACACTTAAATCTTCAATAGCTAATTTCATAGCCAATCTTGAAGCTTCTAATATATTTATCTCATCAATAGTTTTATGATCTACTATTCCAACCCCTACACTTATAGCATCTCTTTTTATTATATCATAAAACTTTTCTCTTTTCTTCTCTGATAATTTTTTACTATCAGTTAAGCCTTCTAATTTATAATTCTTAGGTAGAATAACACAAGCAGCAACAACTGGACCTACTAATGGACCTCTTCCTACTTCATCTACACCACCTATCAAAGTGATTCCCTTTTTATACAATTCTTTTTCGTATTTTAATAAATCAACTTTTTTATTCATAAATTAATTCTCTATTCTATCAAAAGTAATTCCTTTTATTCTTTCATTCTTAAGATCTTCTAGGATGGCTTTACTAACTCTTGTATAATCTACTTCACCACCAGAAACAATAGCTCCAATTTTTCTACCAATTGTTTCATATACTTCCGTAATATTATCCTCATTAACTTCATCTACATTATATCTTTCTTTTAGCTTTTCTGGATAATATTTATAAAGCATTTCTAATATATGAACAGCAACTTTACCAACCGGTAATATTTCCTGTGGTATAGCAGTTAAAGCAGCTAAATTACAAGCTACCATTTCATTATCTAATTTTGGCCATAAGATACCAGGACTATCTAATAACAAAATATTACTATCTGTCTTTAACCAAGTAAGATTTTTTGTTACTCCTGGATTATTACCAACATTAGCAACCTTTCTACCAGCCATTCTATTTATTAATGTACTTTTTCCTACATTAGGAATACCAATTACTAATGCTCTAATGTCTTTTTTAGCAAGACCTTTATTCTCTCTTTTATCTTGAATTTCAGAAGTGATCTTATGAGTAAAATCAACAATTTCTTTAACTGTGTTGTTTTGTGATAAATCAACAAGTATTACATGATACCCTTTTTCTTCATAATACTTAACCCATTTATTAGTTTCTTCTAAATCACATAAATCTTTTTTGGTCATAATTAAAATACGTGGTTTATTCTTTAATAAATCATCGATATCTTTAATTTTAGAAGACTTAGGCATTCTAGCATCTATAACTTCATAAACAACATCAATTAGATTATATTTCTCTTGAATTAATCTTTTAGTCTTGGCCATATGACCAGGATACCAATTTATATTAGTTTTATTTTCATTCATAAGTATTACCTCCTTATTTTTCTTTCATTAATCCATCTGGTGTTAGAACATAAAGAGTATTTACTACTTCATTAATATATTTTCTATCATGCGATA
>JAEEGL015775568.1_pt1 | contig 34642 bp, 37 predicted proteins | sample 9134231 | NCBI WGS metagenome assembly JAEEGL01 (sample SAMN16246548, study PRJNA631951) | gut metagenome | biome: gut microbiome; feature: rumen; material: fiber-attached | host: Bos | place: Iran: Karaj | collected 2018-10
CTCAGGCAGCGCCTGCAGCCAGTCCGGCAGGAAAAAACCGACGGATTCGACCGGGAACTCCTCGAGGATGGAGCGCATTACATCCGCAATGTCGCGCTCGGTCATGTTCAGACAGTCCAGACAGACGCAGCTCACGCCGTATTCCTCCCGGATCGCGGCCGCGATCTCGCGGCAGGCTGCGGAATGCGGGTCCGTGCTGTTGACGATCACAGCGAAGGGCTTGCCGATCTCCTTCAATTCCGTGATGACCCGCTTTTCCGCCGGGAGGTATCTCTCCCTTTCGATCCCGCAGATGCTACCGTCGGTCGTGATCACCAGACCGATCGTCGAGTGCTCTGCGATGACCTTGCGCGTTCCGATCTCGGCCGCCTGCGTCATGCTGATCTCGTGGTCGAACCACGGCGTCGCGACGAGACGCTCCTCCCCGTTTTCCATTTGGCCGGTGGCTCCCTCGACCATATAGCCGACACAATCGACGAGCCGGACGCTGAGCTGTACGCCGCCTTCCAGGCTGACCGCGACGGCCTCCTCCGGGACAAACTTCGGCTCCGAGGTCATGATCATGCGGCCGGAACCGCTCTGCGGCAGCTCATCCTTCGCGCGCTCGCGCACATATTCATTGTCGATGTTCGGGATGACCGCAGTCTCCATGAAACGCTTGATGAAGGTCGATTTGCCCGTTCTTACCGGTCCGACGACGCCGAGCATGACCGCACCGCCTGTGCGCTGTGCGATATCCGCATAGAGATTCATTTCTTCCATGATAAAAGCCTCCGCTCTCATAGTCTCGTTTGTACGAGTCTATGAAAAGCGGAGGCCTGTTATGCGCTCTGCCCTTCTCTCAATAGAAGCGGGCGGTCTGGCCGTGGCGTTCGGAAATAAAGAAGCGGATCTCGGGAAAGCTCGCTCGCAGCTTCTGCGCCAGGACGGGGATGACGGGATTCTCCGTACAGAAATGGTCGCCGTCGATCAGATTGATCCCCAGCTCCCTCGCCTGGAGGAAAACGCTGTATTTCACGTCCGCCGTCACATAGGTGTCGCAGCCGGCCTGCCACGCGTCGAGCAGATTCGAGCCGCCCGAGCCGCCGAGTACGCCGATATGACGGACGCTCCGGCCTGCGTCATGGTAGCGCAGGCCGTTTGTGCAAAGCTTTTCTTTGCAGAGCGACAAAAAGGCTTCCATAGACATCGGTTTGTCCAGACTGCCCTTTCTGCCGCAGCCCTCTTCGTCGAAGGCTCCCTCGTTCGTCGCGCCGAGCAGCGAGATCAGCACGTCGTTCACACCGCCCTCGGCGATGTCCAGATTGGTGTGCATGCAGATCACGGCGATCTTGTTTTCGAGAAGCCGCAACAGCTTCTTGTTTCCGGGGATCCCGTCTGTCATACGTTTCATCTCATCCCAGATCACGGGATGATGCGAGATGATCAGCTGCGCGCCGAGAGCGATCGCCTCCCCGACGACTTCGTCCGTCACGTCGAGCGCAAGCAGGACCTTATCAACGCCCGCTGCGCCGTGACCGAGAAGAAAGCCGGAATTGTCGTACGGAAGCTGCAGCTCCAGCGGGGCAAGCTCACAAAGCTTGTCATAGATCTCACCGACCGTGTTCATCTTCCAGTCTCCTTTTCATCTCAAGCAATCCGCCGTAAACGCCGCGGCAGATCGCGAGCTTCGCCTCCTGCCGCTTTTCGGCGGCAAGCAGGCCCTTCTCTTCTTTCTTGAAGCGGCGCGTCAGCTGCTCGAGCCATTCGCCGCAGAGCGCGTCCTTACGGATGTTCGCATAGGCGCCCGCAAACAGTTCGGCGTCCGTCAGGGACATGTTCCGCGAATAGCGCGCCCGGATGACCTGGTAAAGGATCCCGCCGTCACGGACGAGACGCTCCTCTTCCAGGCGATAGCCGTTGTTCACGAGCCAGTAGCGCAGGACCTCCGCCTTGGTCATCGGCTGGAGGAGCAGCGTATAGGCGCTGTCAAGGCTCCACTCGGCGCGGTCGAGGATGCGGCAGATCAGGTCGCCGCCCATGCCGGCAATGACGATCGTATCGACCGCATCCGGCGGGCAGTCGTCCAGTCCGTCGCAGAGCAGGAAGCGGATCCTCTCCTCCACGCCGGCCTCCCGCGCCGTTTTCCGGGCGGAAGCAAGCGGAGCGGCGTGGATGTCCGAGGCATAGAGAAGGCCTCGATATCCCCTCTCCGCCAAGGCGGCCGGCAAATAGCCGTGATCCGTCCCGACGTCGACGAGCCCCTTGCCGTCGCAGACCATTTCAGCGATCGTTTCCAGTCTTTTGTTCATCTTTTTCTCATATAAGGAAAGCCGGAGCGGGGGCAGTCTGTGCCTCACTCCGGCTTATCGGTCCCTTGCGTTCAGACCGTCTCGAGATACGCCTTGAGCGCAACGAGGAACTCGTCCGGGTCGACGCCGTGCGCGGCGCAGGCCTGCTCGACGTTTTCGCCGCTCGCAAGGGCGCAGCCCATGCAGTGCATGCCGATGCTCTGAAAAGCAGGCATGGCCTCCGGGCAGTTCTCAATGATCTCGGAAAGCATGGTCTCTCTGGTGATTTCCATTTGCAACAACCTTTCTTGAGCTTGCCGGCGCGTTTCATGCCGGCCGAGCTTTACCATAAAAGAATGGGACGCGCGCAGCGCCCCATTCTTTTAGCCTCACAGACGGATTACGCCTGCTGCTCCTTCATCTTGGCAAAGCACTCGCTGCAGTACACCGGGCGGTCAGACTTGGGCTGGAAAGGAACTCTGGCCTCTCCGCCGCAGGCTGCGCAGACGGCAGTGAAGTACTCGCGCGGACCGTGAGCGGCGTTCTTGCGCGCGTCACGGCAGGCCTTGCAGCGCTGGGGCTCGTTCTGGAAGCCGCGCTCCGCGTAGAATTCCTGCTCACCGGCGCTGAAAATAAACTCTTTGCCGCACTCTTTGCAAACTAAGGTCTTGTCTTCGTACATTGTGAATCCTCTCTTTTGATATTGTGCCTTTTGGGGCTGTATTTGCGTTCAGCTTCCGCTGATATCGCCGAAATGGGGGTCGCGCGCCATCTTGCGCCTGATTCTCTGCACGGCGTTGTCGATCGCTTTGGCGTCCTTGCCGAGGCGCTGTGCGATATCCTGATAGGACAGACCGTCGAGATAGAGATCCAATACTTTTATCTCAAGTTTAGACAGGCAATTTCGAAAGGCGCTGTAAAGTTCTTCCTTGCTCTCTCTGGCTAAAACGAGCTCTTCGGGCGATGGCTGAACGCATCCGGGGATCGCCGAATAAGGCATTGAAGTGTCTTCGGAGAGTTGCTCGAGGGAAAGACCGTCGTTGAGCGGGAAATGCTTTAATCTTGATGCTGATCGAATTGCTGATAATACTCGCTTTTTGATACAATGCTCCGCAAAGGTGCGAAAGGCGGCGCCGTTGCCGGGATCAAACTGTCGGATCGCGGAGATCAGACCGAACATCCCTTCCTGGATCAGATCCTCGCTGTCCCCTCCCGCAAGGAAGAACGGACGCGCACAGGCGCGGACCATCTGCAGATAGCGGCCGCATAAAGCCTCTTCCGCATCGCGGTCCCCCGCGGCGGCAAACTGCTGAAGCTGCGTATCGGAATAATCGGAAAAAACCATCATGAAAACTGATATACTATTATAAGTGTACAAACTGTATTATAGCGCAAGCTTGCTTTTTGTCAATCTTTTTTTCTGATTCCGGTCATATTTCAAGCTGTTGCTGGCCCATATATTCCAGGCCGAGATGTTCGTACGCTTTGCGCGTGACGCAGCGGCCGCGCGGCGTGCGCGTCAGGAAACCGCACTGCAGCAGATAGGGCTCGTACACGTCCTCGATCGTGACGGCTTCCTCGTTGATCGTGGCGGCAAGCGTGTCGAGACCCACCGGGCCGCCGCCGTAAAAGTCGATGATGCTTTTGAGCATGCGTCTGTCGAGCGCGTCAAGGCCCAGCTTGTCGACCTCGAGGCTGGACAGCGCCCGGTCGGCGACTTCGCTGGTGATCACCCCGTCGGCACAGACCTGGGCGTAATCGCGCACGCGTCGCAGAAGGCGGTTGGCGATACGCGGCGTTCCGCGCGAGCGGGAGGCGATCTCCAGCGCGCCGGTCTCTTCGATCTCGACGCCCAGGATCCCGGCGGAGCGCTTGACGATGCGCTTGAGCTCCTCGGGAGAATACAGCTCGAGCCGGAGCGAAACGCCGAAGCGATCGCGCAGCGGAGCCGTCAGCTGGCCGGAGCGAGTCGTCGCGCCGATCAGCGTGAAGTGCGGCAGATCGAGATGGATCGAGTTTGCCGAGGGGCCCTTGCCGAGGATGATGTCGATGGCATAGTCCTCCATCGCGGGATAGAGGATCTCCTCATAGGCGCGGTTGAGCCGGTGGATCTCGTCGACAAAGAGGATATCTCCCTCGTTGAGATTCGTCAGCATGGCGACCAGATCGCCGGGTTTTTCGATCGCGGGGCCGGAGGTGATGCGCATATTCACGCCCATCTCGTTGGCGATGACCGCGGCGAGCGTGGTCTTGCCGAGTCCCGGAGGGCCGTGCAGCAGCACGTGATCCAGCGGCTCGTTGCGGATCCTGGCGGCATGGATGAAGATGCGGAGATTCTCTTTTGCTTTTTCCTGCCCGATGTATTCCTGCAGCGTCCTCGGGCGCAGCGAGCCCTCGCTGCTGTCCTCCGGCAGGGAGACGGCGGTGGTGATCTCCTCGTTGATTTCGTCGGAAAAGCTGATTCCCATACTGATCTCCTGTTACTTGACCATCCGGCGCAGCACCGTTTTGATGATCTGCTCCGTGTTCATGCCGCTCGTGTCCGTCGTTTTGAGGACCTGCGCGATCTCGTTCGGATTATAGCCGAGCACGCCGAGCGCGGCGACCGCGTCGCCCACGGCGCTGTTGTCGCTCGGCAGAACGGCGGGCGCGGCATATCCGCTGTCGGAGAGAGCCTCTCCCTTTCCGATCTTGTCCTTCAGCTCAAGGATCACGCGCTGGGCGATCTTCTTGCCGATGCCGGGTGCGACGGTGAGCGCCTTTTCGTTGCCGCTCGCCACCGCGAGGGCAAGCCCCTCCGGCGTATTCGACGTGAGGATCGACAGCGCCGCCTTCGGCCCGATGCCGGATACGGAAGTCAGCATCTCGAAAAAGAGTCTCTCGTTCTTGGAGGCGAAGCCGTACAGATCAAAGGCGTCCTCCCGGACCGACTCGGAAACATAGAGTCTGCAGCGTTCCCCTTTCGCGGCGGCGGCGATCGTGTTGCCCGTCGTGTTGAGCGCGTAGCCGACTCCGTTGCAGTCGAGCACGATCAGATTCGGTTCGATCTCTGCGACCGTACCTTCTAAATAGTAGAACACTCTTCTCTCTCCTCCCTGTGCAGCAGCGACGTCGAGCTTCTTGCGTGACACAGCGCCAGCGCGACCGCGTCGGCGGCGTCGTCCGGTTTCGGCGCGGCGGAAAGGCCGCACAGACGCTTGACCATTTCCATGACCTGCTTTTTCTCCGCGCGGCCGTACCCTGCGACCGCCTGCTTGACCTGAAGCGGCGTGTACTCGTAGATCTTCACGCCGGCCTGTTCGCAGGCGAGCAGGATCACGCCTCTTCCGTGGGCGACCGCGATACCGGTCGTGATATTCGTGTTGAAAAACAGCTCCTCGATCGAGACCGCGTCCGGCTTGAACATCCCGATCAACTCGCGCATGTCGTCGTAGATCTGCGCGAGGCGGGAGGCCAGGCTGGTATGCGCGGGCGTGGTGATCACGCCGCATTGGACGAGCTGCTGTTTGCCCCGCTCGCTGTCGATCACGCCAAAGCCGATCGTGGCGATGCCGGGGTCGATCCCCAGGATTCGCATCGTATCACATCCCTCTGTCGATTTTAGCATAAAAAAGTCATGAGTTCAACACGAAAAAGCTCCCACCCGATCAGGGTGGGAGCCTGTCGCCGTATCCTTACGCCCTCGGATGCGCTTTGTTATACACGTCCTTGAGCTGCTTTTTCACAAGCTGGGAATAGATCTGCGTCGAGGAGATGTCGGCGTGGCCGAGCATTTCCTGGATCGAGTGGATATCCGCGCCGTTCTCGAGCAGGTGCGCCGCAAAGGAATGGCGCAGCGTGTGCGGCGTGATGTCCTTGTCGATGTGCGCTTTCTTCTGGTAGTATTTCATGATCTTCCAGAAGCCCTGGCGCGACATCCTCTCGCCCGATACGTTGACGAAGAGCGATTCCTCGTCCGGCAGGGCGATCATCTGCGGGCGGACCAGGTTGATGTAGTCGTCAAGCGCCTTGACCGCCTTGGGATACATGGGAATGAAACGCTCTTTCTCACGGCCGTGGCAGCGCACGATACCGGCGGAAAGGTTGACGTCGCTGATATTCAGGTCGATCAGCTCCGTCACGCGGATGCCCGTGGCGTACAGCAGCTCGAGCATGGCCTTGTCACGGTAGCCTTTTGCGTCGGTGCACTGGGGCTGTTCGAGAAGAAGGTCGACTTCCCGGCTCGTGAGGATCTGCGGCAGCTTGTGCTCGCCTTTATCGGGGACGAGCTTGGACGCGGGATTTGCGCCGATGAGCTGCTTGAGGCAGAGATAGGAATACAGGCACTTGATCGAAGCGATGCAGCGCGAGACCGTCGCGACGGATTTCCCGTTGCTTTTCAGCGAGGCAATGTACTCGGAGAGCTGGTCCTCGTTCGCTTCCGCGATCTCCGTGTCGTGGTGGATCTCCAGATAATCACCGAGCTGGCGAATGTCGCGCAGATAGGAGCTGAGGGTGTTCGCAGACGCTTTCTTTTCTTTGGCGAGATAAGTCTCGAAGATCTCGATGCACTCGCTGTTCTTCACAAAACACCCTCCCTTCTCTCTTTTCTTCAAAAAGCGCAGCGTTCATAAAAAAGTTATTAACATAACTACGTTGCAGAAACAATATATTACAAAATCGAAAATTTTTCAAGCCTTTTTTTGCAGAAAGAGCAAAATTTATGTCAACTTTGAAACTTCTTGTTTTTATGCTGCAATATTTTGTGGTGTGCTGCAGAAATCGATCTATATCTTGATCCTTCCCTTGTTGATTAAGTATTATGTAAACCTTCTTCCGCGGCCGCGTCCTTTTCTCCGCCTCTGCTTCGTTCTCGGGAGCAGCGCTCCGGCGAGGCAGCCGGCGAGCGTCATGCCCGCTGTGCCGGCCATGCCGCCGCGTTCCGGCGCGCCCCCGATCAAAAGGCCCGTCAGCCAAAGCAGGGCGCAGAGCAAGACGGTGATCGCAAGCGCCGATACGGCGCGGCGTCCTCTCGTCTCCCCCGCGGCGCAAAGGCCCGCGGCGAAAGCGGCGAGGAAGGCGATCGCCATACCGGCATAGCGCATCGTTTCAAAAGGCGCTGCTCCTACCGTGTAGAGCGCCGCGGCTGCGGGCAGGAGCACAGCCGCGCACAGGAGCCAGGCCGCTGCCGCACGCGGCAGAGAGCGCATACTGAAGCGTTTTTCTCCTTCTGACATAAAAACACCCCCGACAAAGATGATAGTTCATCCTATTTGTCGGGGGATGCTTTCATTCAGCGTGCGCGTTTATTTTTTTGCGCCGGCCTTTGCCTCTTCCGCTTCCATCTTGGCCGTCGTGGAAATGGCCCACTTCTTGGTCTGGATCCGGACGCGGTCCTCGCCGGTCTCAAAGGTGATCGTGTCGTCGGTGATCTGGACGATCTTGCCGATCATACCGCCGATCGTGATGATCTCGTCGCCGAGCGAGAGAGAGTTTCTCATCTCTTCGGCCTTTTTCTTTTTCTTGTTCTCCGGACGGATCACAAAGAAATAGAAAACGGCGAACATGATGATGACCATGAGGAGCATGGGCATGCTTCCGCCGGCTGCGCCTGCTGCAGATTCAAGGAACAAAGTCATAAGGTACCTACCTCCAAATCGAACTGCACTCATTATACATAGTTTATCGGGTGATTTCAAGCAGATTAAGTGCGAATGTCCAGTTTTTGCGAAAACTCCCGCCGGAAGGACTCGAAACGGTCCTCTTCCAGGCTCTCGCGGATCTTCTCCGCAAGGCTGTTGTAAAAATACAGGTTGTGCGCCACGGCAAAGCGCATCGCGAGCATTTCCTCGGCTTTGAACAAATGCCGCAGATAAGCGCGGGAATAACGCCGGCAGACCGGACAGTCGCAGAGCGGGTCGATCGGGCCTTCGTCGCGCTCATACTTCTGATTCTTGATGTTGATGATGCCGTTCCAGGTGAAGAGATGGCCGTGGCGGCCGTTGCGCGCTGGCATCACACAGTCGAAGAAATCCACGCCGCGCGCCACGCCCTCGATGATATTGCCCGGTGTTCCGACGCCCATGAGGTAACGGGGCTTGTCTTTCGGCATATAGTCCTCGACCGCCTCGATCGTATCGTACATCTCCCGATGCGTCTCGCCGACCGCGAGTCCTCCGATCGCATAGCCGGGCAGGTCAAGCTCCGCGATGCGCTTCATGTGCTCGATGCGCAGATCGTGGAACACCGCGCCCTGATTGATCCCGAAAAGCATCTGTCCGGGGTTGACGGCGTCCTCTTCCCCGTTGTATTCGGCAAGGGCTTTTTTGCAGCGCTCCAGCCATCGTGCCGTCCGTTCGCAGGAGCGGGCGACATATTCGCGCGGCGAGGGGATCTTGACGCACTCGTCAAAGGCCATCGCGATATCCGAGCCGAGGTTGGACTGGATGCGCATGCTCTCTTCCGGCCCCATGAAGATGTGGCGGCCGTCGACATGGGAATTGAAGTAGACGCCCTCCTCTTTGATCTTGCGCAGCGAGGCCAGCGAGAAGATCTGAAAGCCGCCGCTGTCCGTGAGGATCGGGCCGTCCCAGGTCATGAACCTGTGCAGACCTCCCATCTCGCGGATCAGTCTGTCGCCGGGGCGGACGTGCAGATGATAGGTGTTCGACAGCTCCACCTGGCACCCGATCTCACGCAGATCGCGCGCGGAGAGCGCTCCCTTGATCGCGCCCTGCGTGCCGACGTTCATGAAAACCGGCGTCTGCACCTTGCCGTGCGGCGTATCGAACTCGCCGCGGCGGGCGCGGCCGGATTGTTTCAGCAGTTTATACAAGCCTTGTCTCCTTAATGAATGAACATCGCGTCGCCGAAGGAAAAGAAGCGATAACGCTCCTCTACGGCGGTCTGATAGGCGTTCAAAACGCGCTCTCTGCCCGCTAGGGCCGAAACGAGCATGATCAGCGTGCTCTCCGGCAGGTGAAAGTTGGTCACAAGCGCGTCGACACACTTGAAACGGTAGCCGGGATAGATGAAAATGTCGGTCCAGCCGGAGGCGGCGGGAAGCGTGCCGTCCTCACGGGCAAAGCTCTCCAGCGTGCGGCAGGAGGTCGTTCCCACCGCGACGACGCGGCCGCCGCCGCGTTTTGTATCGCTGACGATGCGGGCGGTCTCCTCCGGGATCATGCAGAATTCCGAATGCATCGCGTGATCTTCGATCTCGTCCTCCTTGACCGGGCGGAAGGTCCCGAGGCCGACGTGAAGCGTCACATAGCAGAGCTTCACACCCTTCGCCGCGATCGTTTCGAGCAGCTCGTCGGTGAAATGCAGTCCCGCCGTCGGCGCGGCCGCGCTGCCGGGCTCGCGGGAATAGACCGTCTGATAGCGCTCCGCGTCCTGCAGTTCCGCCTTGATATAGGGCGGCAGCGGCATCCTGCCGAGGCGTTCGAGGATCTCGAGAAAGATCCCGTCATAGTGGAACTGCACGATGCGGTTCCCGCCCTCCGCGACCTCAAGGACCGTCGCGGTCAGTTCCCCTTCTCCGAAGGAAAGCTCCGTGCCGGGCTTCGTCTTTCTCCCCGGACGGCTGAGGCACTCCCATCTGCCCTCTCCGAGATCGCGCAGCAGCACGAGCTCCACCCCTCCGCCGCTGCTGCGGCAGCCGAGCAGGCGCGCCGGCAGGACGCGCGAGTCGTTCAGCACAAGGCAGTCTCCTTCGCGCAGGAACCCCGGCAACTCGTAAAAACGGCGGTGCTCGATCTCCCCCGTCTCCTTGTCGAGCAGGAGAAGACGCGAGGCGTCGCGGCGCGCCAGCGGGGTCTGGGCGATCAGTTCCTCGGGCAGGTCAAAATAGAAGTCCGATTTTTTCATGCGTTTACTCCGATGATTCGTGGTGCACAGACAGTATAGCAAAGGCTCCGTGTTTTTTCAATCCAAAAGCGTCATACTCGCCGCGCGGCGCGAATAAGATGCTCTGAATCCGGAACCTGAGGAGGTCAGATATGGTAAAAACACCGTTATTCAAGGGCTCCTGCACGGCGCTCGTGACGCCTCTGAACGAAAGCGGCATCGACTACGACCGTCTGCGGAAAAACATCGATTTTCAGTATGAGAATGGCACCGCGGCGATCGTGATCTGCGGAACGACCGGCGAGAACGCCGTGCAGTCCCAGGAGGAACACGACGAGCTGGTGCGCGTCGCCGTCAACCACACGGCCGGGCGCATGAAGGTCATCGCGGGAATCGGCAGCAACGACACGCTCCACGCGCTGCGCAACGCGCAGAACGCGAAGGCCGTCGGCGCGGACGGCGTGCTGATGGTCACGCCCTATTACAACAAAAGCACGCAGAAAGGCCTTGTCGAGCATTTCAGCTATGTGGCCGATCGCGTGGAGATCCCGATGATCCTCTACAACGTGCCGAGCCGCACGGGCATCGGCATCGCGGCCGAGACCTACAAGGCGCTCTCCGCACACCCGAACATCAACGGCGTCAAGGAGGCCTCCGGCGACTTCTCGCTGATCGGGAGAACACATGCGCTGTGCGGGGATGATCTCTTTATCTGGAGCGGGAACGACGATAACACCGTTCCGATGATGGCCATGGGCGCGCTCGGCGTGATCTCGGTCGCCAGCAATCTGCTGCCCGGCGCGCTCGCCAGGCTGTGCGCCCTCTGTCTGGAGGGCGACTGCAGGGCCGCGGCGGCGCTGTACGATAAATACGCTGCGCTTTTTGCGGCGCTCTTTATCGAGACGAATCCGATCCCCGTCAAGACGGCGATGCGGCTGTGCGGGCTCGACAGCGGGCTGATGCGTCTGCCGCTCACGGAGATGAGCGAGGAGCACCTCGCCGTGCTGCAGACCAGGCTGCGGGAAGTCGGCCTGCTGTAAAAGAAAGCGCGCTTCTTACCCAAGAAGCGCGCTGTTTTCTACCCTGATGCAGTCGATCCGTTCCGGCAGCGCATCCGCGTCGGAGCAGACAGAGACGTGGCAGTCTCCCGCCGTACCGTGCCGGAGTCGGGCTGCGATCGCGCGGTCCAGCACGGAGAAGGACGCAAGCGGGAGCGTGAAACCGCGTCCCGCAGCTTTGATATAGCTCTCTTTCTCCGTCCAGATCTCCGTATACGCCGCGTCCCGGTCCGACGCGGCCAGAACGAAGTCTCTCTCCTCCGGCGCGAAAAAACGATGCAGCATCGCCTCGTTGAACGGCGTGCGCAGCTGGATGTCCGCGCCGAGCTCCCGTTCTCCGACCGCGCACAGGACGGCGTTTCCGGAATGAGAGAGGCTGAAAAAGAAGCTTCCGTCCGCGAGATACGGTTTTCCGTACTCCCCTGTCCGGAGCTCGAGCGCGGCGGGCAGCACGAGGCCGCTTTCCCGCAGCGCATGACGCAGCAGCAGCTCGGACAGGAGCGACTGACGCCGGACAAGTCCGTTCGTCTGCCGCGAGAGCTTCTCTCTTCTGTACAAGGAGAGCAGCTCCTCCGGGACCGGCGGCTCGGTATCCGGCAGATAAGTCAGATATAATCCGATCATCACGCACGCATCGCGTCGATCGTTTTCGCGATCAGCTCCGAGAGCTCCATGCCCAGCATGTCGGCGCCCCGGCGGATGACCTCGCGCGAGCAGCCGGCGGCGAATTTCTTGTCCTTGAACTTCTTGAGGACTGATTTCGGCTCCATGTCGGAGATGCCGGTCGGACGCATCAGCGCGGCCGCGCCGATCAGCCCGGTCAGCTCATCGGTCGCAAAGAGGACCTTCTCCATATACCTGGTCGGTTCGACGTCCGAGCAGATCCCGTAGCCGTGGCTTACGATCGCGTGGATCATCTCCTCGTCGATATCATGCTCGCGGAGGATCTCGTTCGCCTTGACGCAGTGCTGCTCGGGATAGAGCTCAAAGTCGATGTCGTGCAGCATGCCGACGGCACGCCAGAAATCCACGTTCGCGCTGTCGTATTCTTTTGCGAACTCGCCCATGACCTTGGAAACGGTCTCGGCGTGCTGAATGTGGAACGGCTCCTTGTTATAGCGTTTCAGGAGTTCCTCGGCCTGTTCGACGGTGGGGATGTAACTCATGGGAGCGGCCTCCTTTTTTCTGTTTGACAGCATGATACCCCATCGAAGCGCGCTTTTCAATACGAAAAAACGGAAAACCGGGTCGATATGACCCGATTTCCCGTTCCGTGATCATTTGGCTGTTTTGTTCTGACCGTCTTTCGGCGCCGCGCTTTCCTTTACCGCAGCGCCCTCCTCTTCCGTATCCGACGTGTTATCTCCCGCAGGCATGCGCGTCGGAACGGGCGCGGCAGTAGCGACAGGACTTTCCATCGGAGCGAGCGTCTCCGCCGGACGATCTTCGATATATCCGTCCCGCGCCATACCGCAGCCGCAAAGAAACGGCAGGCAGACGAGCAGAGTCGCAAGACAGCATTTGAGCTTTTTCATTTTCAACCCTCCTCTTGCCGTATTAGTATCTGCCGTCGAATCGTTTTTCATTCGTTTTTGCAAGCGAAGATTGTATTGCGCTCAAAACGATGTTACAATAAAAATATGGAAGAATTGATGAAAAACCAGATATACACCGTGCGGATCGAGGGCTATACCAGCGAGGCCGACGGCGTATGCCGGATCGGCGGCCGCGCCGTCTTCGTACCGCGCGCGCTCGCCGGGGAGCTTTGGCGCATCCGCATCGTCAAGGTAAGTGCGGCCGCCGTGTACGCGCGCGGCGAGGAGCTGCTCGAGCCGTCGCCGGAGCGCCGTGAACCGGCATGTCCGCACTTCGGTAAATGCGGCGGCTGCGACTGTCTGCACATGAGCTATGACGAGGAGCTGCGCTTCAAGCTCGGACGCGTCAACGACGCGCTGACGCGCATCGGGAAACAGCGCGTCACGGCAGAGGAGATCGTCGGCAGCGAGCAGATCGAACGGTACCGCAACAAGGGCGTCTTCGAAGTCGGAGCGCGGGACGGCACGCCTCTCTGCGGCTTTTTTCGCGAGCGGACGCACGAACTGATCGCCGTCGATCGCTGCCTGATCCAGAACGAGCTGACCGAGCGCGCCGCGAAGGCGGCGGTCGAATTCCTGCGCCTCAACGAGCTCCCCGCCTATGACGAGCAAAGCGGGAAGGGTACGATACGCCACGTTTTCTGCCGCGTTTCTCACAAAACAGGCGACGCCGTCGTCTGCATCGTTTCTGCGCGGGGCTTCGGGGACAGGACCGAGGCTTTGACGCAGGCGCTGCGCAGCGCCTGCCCCGAGGCGAGCGGGATCGTTCTGAACATCAACAAGAGCCGCGGCAACACGGTCCTGTCCGGCGACTTTTACACGCTCTGGGGCCGTGCCGAGATCGTGGACGAGCTCTGCGGCTCGCGCTTCACGATCTCGCCGCAGGCCTTTTTCCAGATCAATCCTCCGCAGGCGGAGCGCCTCTATGAGCGCGCGCTCACTTACGCCGGAGACGGCGAGCTGGCCTTTGATCTCTACTGCGGAGCCGGGACGATCACGCTCTGTCTCGCGCGCCGCTTCCGCCGCGTCATCGGAGCGGAGATCGTGCCGGAGGCCGTTGAGAACGCAAAGCAGAACGCCGCGGCAAACGGCGTCGAAAACGCGGAGTTCCTCTGCGCCGACGCGGGCGAAGCCGCACAGGAGCTCGCGCGCCGAGGCCTGCGGCCGAACACGGTCGTCGTCGATCCGCCGCGCAAAGGCATGAGCGAGGAAGCGATCCGCGCCGTTTGCTCCATGGCGCCGGAGCGTGTCGTCTACGTTTCCTGCAACCCCGCGACGCTCGCACGCGACGTGCTGCGTTTTTCCGAATCGGGATATGCGCTTCGGGAAGCCGCCGCCTACGATCTTTTTCCGCGCACCGCTCATGTTGAGTGCGTGGTATTGATGTCTAAAGATACGGTGAACTTTCTGCACCGAAGATGAGAAAGAAGTAAATGGCAAATTTCATAACCGGGATCCGAATCGTTTTCAGTATCGTCCTGCTGTTTTGCCCGGTATTCTCCCCGGCGTTTTTTGTATTCTATATTACTGCCGGAATCACCGATATCGCAGACGGCGCGGTGGCGAGGAGAACCGGTACGGTCAGCGAGTTCGGTTCAAAGCTTGATACGGCTGCAGATATCGTATTCGCAGCGGTATGCCTGATCAAACTGCTGCCTGTTTGGCATGTTCCGCTCTGGATACATATATGGATCGCCGTCATCGCATTCATGAAGGCGGCGAATATTGCAGCAGGATTCTTCGGCCGGAAAGAGTTCCTGTCCGTGCATTCCATCATGAACAAAGTGACCGGAGGGCTGCTGTTCGTTTTTCCGCTGACGCCGGCATTCATGGATTTGAGGTACAGCGCCGCGGTCGTCTGCATGGCTGCGACCGCAGCGGCGATTCAGGAAGGCTGTCTGATCAAACGAAAGGTGACGGACGGAAGCGCTGATATCCAAATCGACGTATCGGACCACGTCGGGAGCGCAGCGCTTTTATCCCGCGAAAAGATGAACGGAAAAACATAATGGGAGCAGGGGCTTTTCCGCTGCCGGGAACGAGGATGAAGACGAGATCGAGCTCGCCTTGTCGCTTAACTGACCGGGCCTGTCTGCCGGTGTATTTCTCGCATAAAACCGAGTTCCTTTTCCTGTCTCCGGTTTTGCAGACGGGCGCAGGATATTTGCCTCTTCTTCCTTTCATCGTTTCATGTCGTTTCAACAGTTCCGCCCTTGTCGGAGAGGAAGTACAAGCATGAACAGAGAAAAAATGCGTGACAGCATGGAAACGGAGCGCCTCGTCCTCTTCCCCTACACGCAGGAAAACCTTGCTCTTTTCAATTCCGATCTGGCCGCCTTCGAGAGAGCGTACGGCGTCAGCTATCGCGGCGAAGAGCTGGACCATCTTCTGAGCGATTATCTCCGGAAGCTCGAGCGGGAGATCGCCGACGATCCCGAGAACTATCTCTTTTTCACCGAGTTTCTGATCGTCCTCAAGGAGAGCAGTCAGATCATCGGCTCGATCGACTACAAATACGTCCCGCGCGGCGGCGTGACCGAGGTCGGCTACGGGCTGAATCCCGTCTACGAGGGCCACGGCTATATGACGGAGGCGCTGCGCGCGTTTCTGGAATTCGGAAAAGGACTTGGGATAAAAACGGTCCTCGCGGATACGCTCCCGTATAACCGGAGATCACAGAATGTATTGAAGCGGTGCGGTTTCCGATTCCTCCGCGAAGACGGGAACCTGTGGTGGGAAAAGGAACTGTGAAAACACGCGGCGCGCCGCGCCTCTGCCCGCCTGACGAGTCCGGCCTTTTCCGGCGCCGCGGCGAGGAACGCGCCGCCGAGGCGGAGCCTGACAGCGATTAACGCTTGATTCCGCGTCTGTTTGCGCATACAATATAGACATACTTTATAGACATACTTTTCCCTGCGATTGGAGATGGACTCATGAGCGCTTCCCTTCCGATCCTTTGGATCGTCGTCCCCTGCTACAACGAGGAGGCGGTTTTGCCGATCACGGCGCCGCTCTTCCTTGAAAAAATCAAAAATCTGATCGAAGGCGGCCGAATCTCGGACGAGAGCCGCATCCTCTTCGTCAACGACGGCTCGCGCGACGGGACCTGGGAGATCATCCGCTCTCTTGCCGGATCGGACGTGCACTATCTCGGCATCTCGCAGAGCCGCAACCGCGGCCACCAGAACGCGCTGCTCGCTGGACTGATGGAAGCGAAGGATCGCTGTGACATCACGATCACGATCGACTGCGACGGCCAGGATGACGTCAACGCCATGGACCGCATGATCGACGAATACGAGAACGGCTGCGATATCGTCTACGGCGTGCGGAGCAGCCGTGAGAGCGACAGCTTCTTCAAGCGCTCCACCGCGCACGGTTTCTACAAGCTGATGAACCGCATGGGCGTCGAGCTCGTCTACGACCACGCGGACTACCGCCTGGCCAGCGCACGCGTTCTGCGGCATCTCGCGGAATTCCGGGAGGTCAATCTCTTCCTGCGCGGCATGTTCCCGCTTGTCGGCTTCAAGAGCGCCTCTGTCTATTATGAACGGCATGAACGTCTTGCCGGGAAAAGCCATTATCCGCTCGGCAAGATGCTTTCCTTTGCGCTGGACGGCATCACGAGCCTTTCGATCAAGCCGCTGACGCTGATCGTCATACTGGGCCTGCTGGCCAGCTTCCTCGGCTTTGTCGGCGTTATCTGGGCGATCGTCGAGTACCTCCTGCAAAAGGCGATCCACGGTTGGTCGTCCACGATCTGCGTGATCCTGTTCCTCGGCGGCATTCAGCTGTTGAGCATCGGCGTGATCGGCGAATATGTCGGTAAGATCTACATGGAAACCAAGCGGCGTCCGCGCTATATCATCAGCGAGAAGACCTGGGAGAGCGGCGGCGCCTCCCCTTCCGGTGAACATGCCGAAAATGCTTGAAAAAACTCTTGAATTGTGCACGGCCCTATGATATACTCTCAAATGCTGTTGAAAAGAAACATTCGAAAGGATTGAAATACATGTCGACTCTTCAGATCATTCTTGCGGTTTTTCAGCTTCTCTCCGGTCTTGCCGTCACGGTCATCGTTTTGATGCAGAGCGGTAAGAGCGCCGGCCTGTCCGGTGCGATCTCCGGCGGCGCGGACAACTTCCTGTCCAAGGGCAAGGCCAAGACCTGGGACGCCAAGCTCGCCAAGCTCACGCCTGTGTTTGCGCTGGTCTTCGTCGTGCTGACCTTCCTGCTGAATATCATCTGATCAACCGAAAAACAAAGCCTCTCATTCGATCTGAATGAGAGGCTTTTCTTTTTTATTCGTTTATTCCCAGGTCTTCCAGACCTCCGGCCGGTAGCCGACGGTGGCCTGTTTGCCGTTCCGAACGATCGGTGTCTTGATCAAATACGCGTTCTCATACAGCTTTTCAAGCTTGGCCTCCGCGGAGGCGAGATACTGTACGAGCGGATAATCCTCATCCGCTGTGTCGATCATCGCATCGAGTCCGACGGCGTTCTTCACCGCGTTCAGCTCTCCCCTGCTCATACCGTAGCGCAGCACGTCGATGAACTGATACTTGATCCGGCGCTCCTTGAAATAGCGCTCGGCCTTTTTTGTGTCAAAGCACTTGGATTTGCCGAAAATCTGAATGTTCAAGGCTTCTCCCCTCCTGTCTTGATTCGAGCTGCCGCAAGGTCCCGGGCCGGACGCACAAGAACGACGGCCGCGTCGTTGACGTTCGTGCCGGTGGGACCGGTGACGATCAGGCCGCCGACTTTCCGCAGCGCATGATAGGCGTCGTTGTCGCGCAGGACCTCGTCGATCCGGACGTTCTGACTCGCAAGGGACGCGGCCGTTTCTCCGTCTGCGAAGCCGCCCGCCGCATCTGTGGGGCCGTCCGTTCCGTCCGAGCCGAAGGAAAATACGGCGGCATTGTCGATCCCGGCGATCTCCTCCGCGGCGGCAAGCGCGATCTCCTGATTCCGTCCGCCGAGCCCGCTGCCCGTCACATGGACGACGGTCTCTCCGCCCGCGACGAAGGCCAGCGGCCTTTCGGTGCCGCGGTGCTCACGCGCGAGCGCGCCGAGCAGGCGGCCCGCCTCCCGTGCCTCGCAGCAGAGGCTCTCGCTGATGATCTGCGGCTCGTAGCCGAGACGTCGGCAGCAGTCCGCGGCCGCGGCGCAAAGCTCGCGCACGCTGCCGGTGATCTGCGTCGTCACATTCTCAAGCCGCTTCGGCGTTTCAGCGCGCAGGCAGTTCATCGCACGATCCGAGAGCTTCAGGCCGTATTTCGCGGCGACCTTGAGCGCGTCTGCGCAGCGGCTGCTGTCCGGACAGGCCGGGCCGGACGCGATCATGTCAAGCGGATCGCCTACGATATCCGAGAGGACGATGGAGAAGAGCTGCGCCGGGGCGCAGTGTTCCGCAAAGCGTCCGCCCTTGACCGCGGAGAGCCGCTTGCGCACGGTGTTGATCTCCACGATATCGGCGCCGCCGGCCAGAAGCTGCCCGGTGATATCCCGCAGCTCGCCGAGTTCCACCAGCGGCAGTTCAAACAGCGCGCTGCCGCCTCCTGAAAGCAGGAAAAGCACGGTGTCCTCCTCATGCAGTTCAGCCGTCAGCCGGAGCGCCTCCGCCGTCGCGGCAAGGCTGTTTTCATCCGGCATGGGATGGCCTGCCTCGCGGATCGCGAGCGTGCCGATCTGTCCCCGTGCGTGTCCGTATTTTGTGATCACGATTCCGCCGTCCATCCGATCGCCGAGCAATTCGGCGGCGGCATTTGCCATGGACCAAGCCGCCTTTCCGGCCGCGACCGTGATCAGTCTCCCTTTGCCGAAATCCCTGCCCTCCAGCGCGCGTCGTACCGCCGCGTCCGGCAGAACGCGTCGGATCGACTCTTCGACGATGCGATCGCAATCCTCGCGCAGCGCCGAGGCTGCGTATGCTTTTCTCTCCATATCGCCTTCTCCGCTTTCTTCTCTCTCCACGGCACGATTCCGACGGATCCAACTTAATCCCCGTCCCGTGATTTGTCAATATCCCAAAGAGGATCGCCCTCTCCTGCGCGTCCCGCAGTGCGAAAAGCGCCGACAGATGCTCTGTCGGCGCTCTTTGCGGTTACACCTCCGAGATCACGGGCAGGATCATCGGGCCGCGGCGCGTGGTTTTGAACAGATATCCCGAAACGTTGTTCTTGACTCTGCTCTTGATCGTGCTCCAGTCGACGATCCGCGCGTCCTCGCACTCCTTGACCGTCTCCATCGTGACACGCCGGAGCTCTTCCATCAGTTCTTCCGCCTCTTTGACGTAGATGAAGCCTCGCGTGACGATCTCCGGCTCGCCGAGGATCTTGTGATCGTACGTCGAGTACGGCAGCACGATCACGACCATGCCGTCCTCTGCAAGCTTGTGGCGGTCGCGCATAACGACGCTTCCGACCTCGCCGGTCCCGCTGCTGTCGAGCAGAACGGCGCCCGCCTGGACGGCCTCGGTTTTGCCGATTCCCTTTTTGCCGATCTCGATGATGTCGCCGTTTTCGGCGATGACGATATTCTGCGGCGCGACGCCCATCAGCCGGCCGAGCTCCGCATGCCGTACCAGCATCCGGTATTCGCCGTGCACGGGGATGAAGTACTTGGGCTTCGTCAGCGCGAGCATCATCTTGTGCTCCTCCTGACAGGCGTGTCCGGAGACGTGCAGGTCGGTGTGGCGGTCATAGATGACCTCGGCGCCCTTATGGAAGAGTTCGTCGATGACGCGGCTGATCATCGTCTCGTTGCCCGGGATGGCCGAGGCGGAGATGATCACGCGGTCGCCCGGACCGATCGTGACCTGCTTGTGCTCCGAAAAGGCCATGCGGTAGAGCGCGGACATGCTCTCGCCCTGGCTGCCGGTCGAGATGATGACGACCTGGTCCTTGGGGAGCTTGTTGATATGCTCGATATCCGTCATGACGTTCTCGGGAATATCCATATAGCCCAGCACCGTTGCGACGTGCAGGATGTTCTCCATGCTGCGGCCGGTGATGGCGACCTTGCGGCCGTGCTTCGCCGCAACCGAGATGATCTGCTGCAGGCGGTGCACGTTGGAGGCGAAGGTCGTGATGATGATGCGCTTGTCGCATCCGCCGAAGAGCTTGTCAAAGCTCTCCCCGACCTTCCGCTCCGAGGCGGAATGCCCGGGGTTTTCCGCGTTCGTCGAATCGCTCAGGAGCGCGAGAACGCCCTCGTTGCCGAGCTGGCCGAAGCGTGTGAGATCGATCATGCCGCCGGAGATCGGCGTGACGTCGATCTTGAAGTCCCCCGTGTGGACGACCGTGCCGAGCGGCGTACCGATCGCGAGCGCGACCGAGTCCGGGATGCTGTGATTCACGTGGATGAATTCGACCGTGAAGCTTCCGAGCCGGAACGTACTGCCGGTCTTCTTTGTAAAGATCTGCGTATGATACAGAAGGTCATGCTCCTCGAGCTTGAGCTCGACGAGCGCGGCCGTGAGCGGCGTCGTGTAGATCGGGACGTTCAATTCCCGGATCAGATAGGGCACGGCGCCGATGTGGTCCTCATGGCCGTGCGTCAGAATGAGTCCGCGGATCCGGTTTGCGTTCGCTTTGAGGTATGCGAAATCAGGGAGGACGATGTCGATGCCGTACATGTCCTCGTCGGGAAATCCCATACCGCAGTCGACGATGATGATATCACTGCCGAACTCGAACACGGTCATATTCTTGCCGACCTCGCCGAGGCCGCCAAGAGGGATGATTTTCAGTTTTGAGATCATAGATCCTCCAATCGCTTTGTATTCCGTAATGAACATATACGGGAGCGCCGTGCCTTTCAAAGGCGGCTATGTAGCTCCGTATATGATTGTTCCCTGTTTGCGTGCGGTTTAATACCGTCTTTACATCTCCGTGCGGCCTTCGATCGCGCGGTTGAGCGTCGCGTCGTCGGCAAATTCCAGATTGGAGCCGACCGGGATGCCGTAGGCAAGACGGGTGACCTTGACGTTGAAAGGCTTGAGCAGACGGGCGATATACATGGCGGTCGCCTCCCCTTCCGTGTCGGGGTTCGTCGCCATGATGACCTCCTCCACGTCGTTCTCCGCGACGCGGACGAGCAGCTCCTTGATGCGGATATCGTCCGGACCGACGTGGTTCATCGGAGACAGCGCCCCGTGCAGGACGTGATACGTCCCGTTGTATTCGCGTCCGCGTTCGATGCTCAGCACGTCGCGCGGCTCGGACACGACGCAGATCTGTCCCTTCTCGCGCCGTTCGCTCCGGCAGATCGAACAGACCTCCTCGTCGGTCAGATTCTGGCAGACGCGGCAGCAGTGTACATTCCTCTTTGCGTCCGTGATCGCGTCGGCAAAGCGCTGGGCGGCCTCGTCCGGCTGGGAGAGAACGTAAAAAGCCAGACGCTGGGCGCTCTTCTTTCCGATGCCGGGCAGCGCCGCGAACTGGTCGATCAGGTTTTCAAGTGCTGTAGGAAAAAAAGACATCTGTGGTATTCTCCCTTTTCAGGCGTTTCTGATCTCGGATATGGCCTTTGCCCTGTCCGGCCGTTTGAAGACCGCGCTTCCCGCGACGAGCACGTTTGCCCCCGCTTTTTTGACAAGCGGAGCCGTGCTGCCGTCGATGCCGCCGTCGACCTCCAGCTCGCAGTCGGGATTCATTCGGTCGATCCAGCCGCGGATCGTCTCGATCTTCGGCAGCATGGCGTGCATGAAGCTCTGTCCGCCGAAGCCCGGCTCGACCGTCATCACAAGGACGAGATCGACCAGATCGAGATAGGGCAGCACCGCCTCGGCCGGCGTACCCGGTTTGAGCGTCACGCCCGCCTTTTTGCCGAGCTTCTTGACCGTGTCGATCGCCGCAAGGATCCGCTCGCTGCTGTCGGCCTCGACGTGGACGTTGACAAGGTCGGCTCCCGCTTTGCAGAAGGCTTCCGTATAACGGACGGGCTCGAGGATCATCAGATGCGCGTCGATGAACATTTCCGTCGCTTTGCGCAGCGACTTGAGAACGGGGATGCCGATGGAAAGATTGGGGACGAAGCGGCCGTCCATCACGTCAAAATGCACGTAATCGGCGCCGCCGAGACGGATATCCTCCACCTCGCTGCCGAGTCTTGCAAAATCCGCGGATAGAATTGACGGAGCAACCTTGATCATCTCTATCTTCCCGCCCTTCCATAAGCTCTTTCCGTGTCCGTTACGAGATGGTATTGTACCATTCTTTCCTCGTTCGGGCAATAGTGAAAATGCCCGAAAAACCAGTTTTTTCAGTATTCCGGGCCTTTTGGCGAAAAATTCAAATCTTATTCATTTTCCCGCGCCCGGCGCCGCGCCCTTCTCTCTTGACGCAGACTGCTTTTAGATATAAAATAGAGTGAAAAAAAGATCGGAGGATTCTCAATTGGGCAATCGGAGAGGGCGCGGCGGTTTTCTTGCGCCGATGTACGTATTTGCGATCATATGGCTCTTTTCCGCCATATGCTTTCCGCTCTATGAGGTCTGGGGCATTCTTCTGACGCTCGGTCTCTGCGCGGCGGGCGCCTTTATTGCGGGGAAAGCCTCGGCCAAACGCGCCATGAAAAAGGAGCGCGAGGCCGCCGAAGCCGCGGCGGCAAAGGCCGCCGAGGAAGCGAGAAAGCATCCGAAAAAGAAAAGCTACGGCCCCGAGATCGATCCGATCCTTGAGGAGGGCAACAAAGCGCTCAGTGAGATGGGCCGCCTTTACATGTCGATCAAGGACCCGGAGGTCCGCTCCAAAATCAACGAGATCATGCGCATCACCGACAAGATCACGCAGGACGCGATCGACGATCCGAAGGACATCCCCCAGATCAAAAAATTCATGAACTATTATCTGCCGACCACGCTCAAGCTGCTCAACGCATACGACAGGATGAGCTCGCTCGGCATCGAGGGCGAGAATCTCGACAAGAGCATGAAGAACATCAACGAAATGCTCGACGCGGCGATAGAAGCCTACAAAAAGCGGCTCGATTCCCTTTTCGCAAACCAGGCGCTCGATATTGAGACCGACATTGAAGTCATGAACACCATGCTTGCGCGCGAGGGGCTGAGCGCAGACAACGAATTCGACCTCAGCGCACAGGCGAAAAAAATAGAACGCGAACAGCAGATGCAGGGCCAGGTACAGCAGGCGCAGGGACAGGTCCGGCAGATGCCCCAATGACAGAAAGGAAAGACGAACATGAGCGAAGAAAACAGCTTCATCCCCAGCCTGACTCTTGAGCCGAACGCCCAGGCGGTCGCCGCCGCCGCGCAGGAGGCAGAGGAAGCAAAGCCGGAAGAAAAGCAGGAAGAGATCCCCGTCGAACGCCTGGAGCTTGAAAAGCTCTCCCCCGCCGAGCAGGCGGCCGTCAAGGAATTCTCCAAAAAGATCGACATCCTCAACACCGAGCAGGTCCTCAACTACGGCAGCGCCGCGCAGAAGAACATCTCCGAGTTTTCCGATTCCGCGCTCAGCGCCGTCCGTACCAAAGACCTCGGCGAGGTCGGCGATATGCTCAGCAATCTCGTTGTCGAACTCAAGGGCATGAACTTCGACCCGGAGCAGAAGAAGGGTCTGCGCGGTCTGTTCAACAAGACCCGGCAGGATCTCGCCTCCGTCAAGGCCCAGTACGACAAGGCCGAGGTCAACGTCGACAAGATCGTCGAGGAGCTGGAAAAGCATGAGGTCGTTCTTCTTAAGGACATCAGCATGATGGACAGGATGTACGACAAGAACCAGGAATACATGAAGGAGCTGACGATGTATATCATCGCCGGCAAGCTCAAGATCCAGGAGCTGCGCGAGGTCGAGCTGCCCGAGATGCAGCGCAAGGCGAAGGAATCCGGTCTGCCCGAGGACGCGCAGGCGGCAAACGATTTTGCCAACATGATCGGGCGCTTTGAGAAAAAGATCCACGATCTCGAGCTGACGCGTACGATCTCTCTGCAGATGTCTCCGCAGATCCGTCTGATCCAGAACAACGACACCCTGATGAGCGAGAAGATCCGCTCCTCGATCGTCAACACGATCCCCCTGTGGAAGAGCCAGATGGTCCTCGGCCTTTCCATGTATCATTCCGAGGAGGCCATGAAGGCCCAGCGTGAGGTGACAGACGTGACCAATCAGCTTCTGGAAAGCAACGCCAAAAAGCTCCATCAGGGCAGCGTGAACGTCGCCAGAGAGTCCGAGCGCGGCATCGTCGATATCGAGACGCTCAAGAAGACGAATCTCGAGCTCATCGCCACTCTCGACGAGGTCCGCAAGATCCAGGACGAGGGGCGCGCCCAGCGTCTGCAGGCCGAGGAAGAGCTTGGCCGCATTGAGGGACAGCTCAAGCAGAAGCTGCTTGAAATGAAGGGCTGATATGAAGCTGCTGAAAAACCCTCTCGTCGCGCTGCTGCTCTGTCTGGCGATCATCGTTTGCTCCACCTGCGTCAGCGTAAAGGTGAAGATGGTCAACAAAAACGACCGCATCTGTGCAAAGCTCTGCGACGAAGTCCTCGAATTCGCCGAGAAAAACGATCTCGACGAGCTGCAGGCGAAGGCCCGCATCACGATGGTCAACGGCGATTACCGCTCTTTGATCGCAAGCTTTAACGAAACGCTCTCCGACGGCGGCGACTACAAGCGCGTCGACGATGTGGACGACGCCATCCGCGACTACACGAAGTTTCTTAAGACCACGGAGAAGTTCCCTGCGAGCTTCTTTGCGGAAAAACTCAACATCCGGTTTTAGAGGTATCCCATGTCCATAGAAAAAGGACGCGCCTATTTCCGCTCTCTCGGGATCGAGGACCGCGTCATCGAATTCACCGTTTCCTCCGCTACGGTCGATCTGGCCGCTCAGGCGCTCGGCGTCGAGGGCGCGCGGATCGCCAAGACCCTCTCGTTCAAAACGCCCGAGGGCTGCATGCTGATCCTCGCCGCGGGCGACGCCAGGATCGACAACCACAAATACAAGGACAAGTTCCACATGAAGGCCAAGATGCTCTCCGCCGAGGAGGTGCTCGAGCTGGTCGGTCATCCCGTCGGGGGCGTGTGCCCCTTCGGCATCGACGAGAGCATCCCGGTCTATCTCGATGTGAGCATGCAGCGCTTCGAGACCGTCTTCCCCGCCGTGGGCAGCGCGAGCAGCGCGATCGAGCTGAACCTCGACGAGCTCTTCCGTTTTTCCCGGGCGCGCGAATGGATCGACGTATGCAGGCTTCCCGGGGAAACTGTATAAACATTTTGACTGATTTGTGCAGCACTGCAGAAAATGCGGTGCTGCACAAGTTTTTTTTCGTGACTTTTCCATATCGCTATGATAGAATCAATAATAGGTAAATCTGTGCTGGCAGCGACCCTGTCCGGAAAGAATATCGAACTGTAAAAGGAGAGAGCACATGGCAAGAGAGATTTTATTTGACCTCGGCAAAATGATCACGGACCGTATTCCGTACAAGCTCGGTCTCAAGCGTTTGACCGAGAATGACCCCGAGTATACCATTCTTGACCGCGCATGCACCAGCGACGAGATCGCGGAAGTCATGCTGAAGATGGAGCTGCGCAAGCCGAAGACCACGGCTGAGATCGCAAAGCTCACCGGCAAGTCCGAGGAACGGATCGTCGAACTCCTCACCGACGCGGCAATGCACGGCATTGTCGAATACAACTGGGAGAACCCCCAGCACGAGAAGCAGTGGTACGTCCAGCTCTTCGTTCCCGGCATCGCCGAGATGACGAACATGGTCCTCTGGCAGGTCGAGAAATACCCCGAGCTGGCTGACGCCTTTGATAAGATGACCTTCCTGCCGCTCGAAGGCAAGACGCATCTGATCCCTCCCGGCGGCGACGGCATCGGCATGCATGTTCTCCCCGTTGAAAAAGCTATCCCCGCGAAGAACGAATCCCTGGATATCGAGCATGTCTCCCATTGGCTCGACAAATATGACGGCCACCTTTCCGTCGGCTACTGCTCCTGCCGCAATGCCCGCCGCCTTTACGGTGAAGGCTCCGGCGAGATCCAGGACGACTGCTGCATCGGTCTCGGTGATTTCGCCGATTACCTGGTCGAGACCGGTAAAGGCCGCCCCATCACCAAGGAAGAGGCGCTTGCGATCTGTCAGCGCGCCGAGGAAAACGGCTACGTCCACCAGACGACGAACATCGACGGCAAGGACAAGATCTTCGGTCTTTGCAACTGCGACCTGGGCGTCTGCTTCGCGCTGCGCACCAGCCAGTATTTCAACACGCCCAACCTCTCCGCTTCCGCCTATCGCGCCCACGTCGACAAGGACAACTGCGTTGCCTGCGGCAAGTGCGTCGAGGTCTGCCCGGCCGGCGCCGTGAAGCTCGGCCAGAAGCTCTGCACCAAGAAGGGCGAGGTCACATATCCGCAGCAGGAGCTGCCCAGCGGCCTGAAGTGGGGCGAGGACAAGTGGAATCCCAACTATGTTTTCGACAACCGCAAGAATTGCCACGAGTCCGGCACCGCGCCCTGCAAGACCGCCTGCCCGGCGCATATCGCCATCCAGGGCTACATCAAGCTTGCCAAGGAAGGACGTTATCTCGACGCGCTCAAGCTCATCAAGCAGGACAACCCCTTCCCCTCTGTCTGCGGCTACGTCTGCAACCGTCGCTGTGAGGCCGCCTGCACCCGCGCCTCGCTCGACAAGGCACTCGCCATCGACGAGATCAAGAAGTTCATCGCCGAGCAGGATCTCAAGAGCGAGGAACGCTATGTTCCCGCCCCGCTTTACCGCCGTCCGATTGATAAGCCTTATGAGGAAAAGGTCGCCGTTATCGGCGCTGGCCCCGCGGGCATGAGCTGCGCTTACTACCTCGCCCGCATGGGCTACACCAACGTCACGGTCTTCGACCGCAATCCGGCCCCCGGCGGCATGCTGATCATGGGCATCCCGAGTTATCGTCTGGACCGCAGCGCGCTCAAGGGCGAGATCGAAGTCCTTGAGAAGATGGGCGTCAAGTTCCGCATGAACACCGAGGTCGGCAAGGACGTCACGATCCAGCAGCTGCGCGACGAGGGCTACAAGGGCTTCTATGTTGCGATCGGCGCGCAGAAGAGCTCCAAGCTCCGCATCCCCGGCGAGGAGCTCGCGGGCGTGTACGGCGGCGTTGATTTCCTGCGCGAGGTCAATCTCGGAAACAAGCCCGAGCTCGGCAGGAAGTGCGCCGTCATCGGCGGCGGCAACGTCGCGATGGACGTGTGCCGCACGGCCGTCCGTCTCGGCGCGGAGACCTATGTGATCTACCGCCGCAGCGAAGACGAGATGCCCGCGGACAAGGAAGAGGTCGCCGAGGCCAGAGAAGAGGGCGTGAAGTTCTGCTTCCTCAACGCGCCTGTGGAGATCCTGGGCGAGGACGGCAAGGTCAAGGCGCTCAAGGTCGAGCTCATGGAGCTGGGCGAGCCTGACGAGAAGGGCCGCCGCGCTCCTGTCGGCACCGGCAAATTCGAGACCATCGAGGTCGACTCCGTCCTCGCCGCCGTCGGTCAGACGATCGACTGGGGCGATCTGGACGTCGGCGAGCTGGAAAAGGGCAAGAAGGGCAACGCCGTTGCCGATCCGATCACCTATCAGACCGCTCAGAAGGATATCTTCGTCGGCGGCGACGTCTACACCGGACCGAAGTTTGCGATCGACGCGATCGCGGCCGGCCGCGAAGGCGCCGAGTCTCTGCATCGCTTTGTGCAGGACGGCCAGAGCTTGACCCGCGGACGCAACCTGCGCGAGTTTTACGAGCTTGACAAGGACAACCTCCTCATCGACGTCGACTGCTTCGACCGTCCCGCCCGCCAGGCCATTCTCCACGACCCGGCCAAGGCGCGTTCCTTCGAGCATGACCGTCTGACCTTCACGGAGGAGCAAGTCAAGACCGAAGCCAGCCGCTGCCTCGGCTGCGGCGTGAGTGTCGTCGATCCCAACCGCTGCATCGGCTGCGGTCTGTGCACGACGCGCTGCATGTTCGACGCGATCCATCTGCAGCGCGATGTGCCCGAGGCGTCCAACATGGTGCGCTGCGAGGATAAGGTGGGCCCGATGCTCAAGCATGCGGCCAGGCAGATGATAAAGATCAAGCGCAAGGCGAAGTAATGCACGAACTTGGTACCGTCTTTTATGTGATCGAAGAGGTCGAAAAGGTCTGTAAGGAGAACGATCTGACCACGGTCGGCAGCGTCACGCTGGAGATCGGCGAGGTCAGCGGGATCATTCCCGAGTTCATCGTCGACTGCTGGAACTGGGCAAAAAAGCGCAGCGAGTTCATGAAGGACTCCGAGCTGAAGATCGAAACGCTCGAAGCCGTCACCTACTGCGAGGATTGCCGGAGGACATATCCGACGATGCAATATAAGAAGATCTGTCCATACTGCGGAAGCGAGCGCACCTATCTCCTCACCGGAAACGAGTACAACATAAAAGAGATCGAAGCAATGTAAAAAAGCTCCCACCCCGCGGGGTGGGAGCTTTTTCGTTGTCGGCTATTCGGTCCGCAGCGCCTCGACCGGGTCCTTCCTGGCTGCGATCCCGGAGGGGATCAGTCCGGCGATGAAGGTCAGGATCATACTGATCAGCACAAGCCCGGCCGCGCCGAGCGGCGGCAGCGAGGAGTTGAGCGAATAGATCCCCGTCAGATCGTGCACAATCATGTTGATCGGGATGTTCAGCAGCAGCGTCAGAAGGATCCCGATCGCGCCGGCGGTAAAGCCGATGATGACCGTCTCGGCGTTGAAGACGTGCGATACGTCGCGGTTGGACGCGCCGATCGCGCGAAGGATGCCGATCTCTTTGGTGCGCTCGAGCACGCTGATATAGGTGATGATCCCGATCATGATCGACGAGACGACCAGCGAGATTGCGACGAAGGCGATCAGCACGTAGCTGATAACGTTGATGATCGAGGTGATCGAGCTCATCAGCAGCGCCACCAGATCCGTATAGGTGATCTTGTCTTCCTCCGCGGCGCGGTTGTTGTAGTTTTTGATCGCCGTAGCGATGTTGTCCTTGTCCTCAAAGGAAGAGGCGTAGAGGTTGATCGCGCTCGGGCTGTTCAGATCGACGTAGCCCAGTGTTTTGAGCGTCTCCTTGTAATTCGTCTCGGAGTACACGGGCGGCATGGCGTTGTTGTAGATCCACAGATAGTCCTCATCCTCAAGCACCAGGAGGCGGAAATCCTCGACCAGCTTCTCGTCCGTAAGCTCGCGGTAGAGCTTTTCCATCTCCGCGGCATATTGCTCCCTGACCTGCTCGCCCGCCATACGCCTGATATAGTCAAAGAGCATGTCGTCGTCCATATCCTCCAGCATGGAGGCGTATTGCGGGTAAGCGTCGACGATCTGCTTTTCGATGTCTGACCGCGTCGTACCCTCCAGCTGCTCGTCTACCATCTCCGCAACGTATTCGTCGCTCGGATGGCACATGAAGGTCACATACAGATCCGCAAGCGTCGCGGTGTCGGCCGCGTCGACGTAGTCGCGTGCCGCCTGCTGTTTGCGGTCGTTCGTCAGCGCCTCGTCCTCGGTGTCGAGAAACTTCAGCCCGGTGAGTACGTTGTACTCCTGGTCGTCCAGCTGACGCGCGACGAGCTCCTTCTTTTCCGCCTCATGGACGATATGCTCAATGAAATCGTGCGTGTAGCCGATCGCTCCCGTCATCATGCCCGCCACCGCGTCTTCGTTCTGGCGGATCACGCCGACGACCTTCAGTTCGAGGCCGTTGTTGTACAGCGTGCGCAGACCGAGCTCCTCCTCCGTGAGATCGATATAAGCTCCCTCTTCCTCATCATAGCGGTACATGTCCGCCGGGAAGATGTAGCGGAAGCTCATGGAGCAGATCTCCTCGTAGCTCCAGCTCTCCACCTTGCTCTCGACCGTCTCCTGCGAAACGAAGGCCTGCATGTCCTCGGTGATCGAGCTGTTCGATTTCAGGCCCAGCGCATAGAGCACCAGGTCGGAGATCTCGTTGTTCTCGTTGACGATCAGCACCGCCTCGTCATAGCGCTCCGGCCACTTCCCGTAGAGCACGTCGTACTGTTTTTTCAAAAAGGGACTGATCGCCTCTCCGTTCTCGCCGGGCAGCATCTCCTGCCAGATATTGATGACCGAATAATAGGAGCCGTAGGTCTTGAAAAACGAGCTGTAATCGCCGCCGTACATACTGCTCATCGCCCGCTGCATCAGCTCGACGACGTCCGTTTTTGCAATCACGCCATCGACGTCCTCGGCAAACAGATTCATGTCCAGATCATACGAATACTGTACGGAGCTGATATACTGCGCGATCTCGCTGCTCTCGTCCTCGATGTAAGCCTTGAACGGCTTGAGGTTGTTGGTCTGCTTGTCGGCCGAGATCATCGAGTTCATCATGTCGTACATGACCGTGCTTGAATAGACCGCATCCCGGTCGTGCATCCCGCCTTCCTTTTTGGAACGCATACCCATCAGCGAGGTCATCATGTTGGTCATGTCCACGCTTTCGGCCTGGATCGTGATCGGATAGCTCGAGAGCGTGTCCGCCTGTACCTTGTCGATGTAATTCTGAATGCCGTTGGAAAGCGACATGATCAGCGCGATGCCGATGATGCCGATGCTCCCGGCGAAGGCCGTCAGTACGGTCCGGGTCTTTTTTGTCATGAGGTTGTTCAGCGAAAGGTTCAGCGCGGTGAGGAAGCTCATGGAGGTCCGCTCGCGCTTTGCGGCGGCGGGCGCGTGCTCCCCTTCCGTCTCGCCGGCCGGTTCGCTGTCGCTCACGATCTCGCCGTCCCGGATGCGGATGATCCTGCTGGCATAGCTTTCTGCCAGCTCGGGGTTGTGCGTGACCATGATGATGAGCCTGCTCTTTGAGATCTCCTTGAGGATCTCCATGATCTGCACGGAAGTCTCGGAGTCCAGCGCGCCCGTCGGCTCGTCGGCCAGGAGGATATCGGGGTCGTTGACGAGGGCGCGGGCGATCGCCACGCGCTGCATCTGTCCGCCGGACATCTGATTCGGCTTTTTGTTAAGCTGATCGCCCAGGCCGACTTTTTCCAGCGCTTCCTTCGCGCGCCTCCTGCGCTCCGTCTTGCCGACGCCCGAGATGGTCAGCGCAAGCTCGACGTTTGAAAGGACGCTCTGGTGCGGGATGAGGTTATAGGACTGAAAGACAAAGCCGATCGAATGGTTGCGGTAGGCGTCCCAGTCGGCGTCGGAGAAGTTCTTTGTGGACTTGCCGTTGATGACAAGGTCGCCGTCGCTGTATTTGTCCAGCCCTCCGATGATGTTCAGCAGCGTCGTCTTGCCGCAGCCGGAGTGCCCGAGAACGGCCACAAACTCGCTTTCACGAAACGTGAGATCGATCCCCTTGAGGGCGTGCACGGCCATATCGCCGCTGAGATAGTCTTTCTTGATCCCTTTGAGTTCCAGCATGTAAAGGCCCTTTCCGATGTTGACATCCTCTGTGTTCTGCGCTAAAATAAACAAGCTTTCCCGGCATACGGGCCCACGTAGCTCAGCAGGATAGAGCGGCCGCCTCCTAAGCGGCAGGCCAGAGGTTCGAATCCTCCCGTGGGTGCCAGAAATGAAGCCGAAGGCCTTCAACTCGAAGGTCTTTCGGCTTTTGTTTATTATACCACGCCTCGGAGCAAAAAGATAGACCGCCTGTGAATTATTCTCTTCTCTGCGCCGATCTGTCCGAAGCCTCCGGGCAGACAAAGGAACTGCCGGGCCGCATGGCCCGGCAGTTCCTTTGTCCTTCACTCTCGCTGCTCTGTCCGGTTCAGACAAGGTATCTGGCGTTCGTCCAGCCGGATCTCTCGGTTCTGGGATTGTAGACCCATACGTAAGTCTCCCCGTCGAAGCCGGTGGTGTAGCCGCCCGTGATCTGCAGCTTGTCTCCGTTGTAGCTCTCGCTGCCCTTGATCTCGTTGTTGTAGTCGTATCCGGGCTTTGTGCGAAGCGCGAGGAAGCCCTTGTGAAGTCCGGAGACCGTGCACCAGCCTTCCGCATCTCCTCTGCCGCCTGCGACCTTTTCGAGTTCCGCATCGTTCTTCATTTCGATCTTTTCCATGGTGATCCTCCTTTATTTGTTTTCTGTTTGTTTTTCGCTTTCGATCTCTTTATAGCATATCGAGTGTCACAATACAATCACAAGTTCCGCCTGCCTGCGTCATCATGATTTGGAAAGGCATTCTCTGCCAGACTTGCCGCATGTCGGCAAAAGTGCTCGGATACTCGATTGATTTCACCGTCCGGTGGGCGTTACGGGAATCGTTCCGTCTCATAGCAGTTCTCGCAAAGGCCGAAAGTGTAGCCGATCTCCAGGACTCTTCCGCAGCGTCTGCAGCGGCGAAGATACTGGTCCTTGTTCTGCGCCATGTATCTTGCGATCATCCGGCAGATCTCCTCGCGCTCGCTCGTATAGTCCTCTTCCCGGCCGATGCGCCGCAGCAGCTGATGATGGATATCCCAGGCCCTGTACTGCAGCTCGCAGGCCTGCAGACTACCGACGCCGAAATACGGCAGCGGGGCCTCCTTGTTTTTGATGATCGCCGACGCGCACTGCGTCCAGTAACCCACGAGCTCCTGGCTGCTCGTGTCGACCGGGCAGGTGATGAGGTCGAAGACAAGCTCGCGGTTATTCTTTCTCACAAGCTTTTTCACCGTCCCGAGAAGGATCAGCGCGTCCTGCATATCTTCGCGGATGAAAAGCTTGCTTCTCTTGAGGTTCTGCCAGATGCGCAGCAGCTTTTCAAGCGGATATTCCGTCTGAAGGATCTCCCGGGGAAAGGCGATACAGCAGCCCTTGACCGTTCTGCTCTGCGCGTTGAGGTAGCTTCCGACAAAGCTGTGGTCGCCGAAATTGAGGACCTCGCCGTATTCGTTCAAACCGTACCGGCCGGCGCGGCCGGCGATCTGCTTGACCTCGGCGACGTTCAGCTGACGGATCTTCTTTCCGTCGAATTTACTGGTCTCGGCAAAGATGATGCGGGCGATCGGCAGGCTTATGCCAAGCCCGATCGCATCCGTCGCAACGACGACGTTGCTCTCGCCCTCCATATACTTTCGCACCTCGTCGCGCCGGGCCTGCGGCGGCAGCGCGCCGTAGATGACGCTCGTGCGAAAGCCCTTTTTCTCCAGCTGCGCTGCGGTAGAAAGCACGCTTTTGCGGCTGAAGCAGATGAGCGCGTCGCCCGGGCGGATGTCCCTGATCCCGCGGCAGACGCCCGCATAACTCAAAGGGGCGAGGCGGCTGTGGTTTTTGATGATATACTCCGAGCCGAAGGCTGTGATCAGATCGACGATGTATCCGGCCGCTTCCGGTGCCATGCAGACGTGTACAACGTCGGCGTCCACCATGCAGAGAGCTTTCATCCATGCGGCGCCGCGGTCCGGGTCGCCGATCAGCTGCGCCTCGTCGATAACGGCCGTTTTGAAATGCCGGGTAAAATCGCACAGCTCGATCGTCGAGCTGACGATCCGGGCGTTTTCCTTGATGATCGCCTCTTCCCCCGTGATCATACTGCAGGGGATCCCCGCGTCGTTGATCTTGTCCGCCATCTCCAGAGCGAGCAGACGCAGCGGTCCGAGATAGGTGCCGGGCGTGTTCTTTTTCAGATCCTCCACCGCATCGTAGGTCTTGCCGCTGTTCGTCGGCCCGACATGGAGGATAAAGATACGGTTGAGCTTCTGCGCTCGCGAGATGTAGTACTCCGGCGAATAGCTCTCCAGCAGTTCGCGGATCTCCTGTTCCCGGCGCAGTTCCTCGGTTTCGGCTTCTTTCTTGCGCAGATAATGCTCCGTCGCCGGAGAGGCGAGGACCTTTTTGACCTGCTTTTCCGTCCAGAGCGGGAAAGTGTTGCCCTGCCTGCTGCGCTTTATCATCTTGGGAGGCGGGAAATGCTTGCGGATAAAGCTCTTCGGGAGCCCGAACTCGCTGATGATCTGTCCCTGTGTGTAGTTTTTCTCCTGTCTGTGGTTCGGCTTCTTCCCCATCGTGCTGTTCCTTTCGGGGGCAGTCTGTGTCTGATCTGATTATAACCTACCGCGCTTTGCCTCGTCAACCGTCACCGTCTTCGCCGCCTGTCGGCAAAAAAGGACAAAAAAACATGCCGGAAAGCTTCCGGCATGATCTGGTCGCGCGCTTTGAGGAAAAAACTGTTCCTTGCCTTTCCGCGCATGAACGCGTACACTTTTTTCGGGGTGATCCGATGATGCGAAAAACGGTCCGCCGTATGGCGCAGATGTGCGACGAGGCCTGGTACATATTCATGGGCACGCTCAAGCTCTCCTGCGCGATGCTCCTCTGCGCCTTTCTCCTGCTCGTCTCGCCGGACTGTACTTACGAGCAGACCATGCTCGCCGCGGCGCTCGCCGAGACGCCGCAGGGTCTCGGCCTGGTCGCGCTTATCGTCTCTCTTCTTTTAGAAGAGAGACACGCCGGATGAGCTCATCTCTGCTCATCGTCGCGTTTATGATCTCCAGCAGCGCGTCCGCGCTCAAATGCTCCGGCAGATCGAGCATGCGGATCAGCGCGCCGCGAAGCGCGGCGCTGTTCTCGCGGCCGGAGAGGCCGAGCCGGTAGAGCTCAGCCTTCGTGATGTCTCCGTTCTCCTGCGGCGCGGCTTCATCCTCAAAGCTCGCGCCGGCGCGCCGCAGCGCCTCAAGCAGGATCTCCGCCCGCATGCCCTCGACGCCGAGCTTTCCCTCGCGGGAAGGCTTGGCTTTTCTTTTTTCCTTTCCGCGGATATCCGGCACGTACGCCTGCTTGAGCCGTTCCGGAGGGACGCAGGACCTGATGAAATTGCGGATCACGAAGCCCGCGCCGTCCGGGTCGGTCAGGACGATCAGCCCGCGCGCTTCGGCCATTCTGCGCAGCAGCTTCTGCTTTTGTGCGTCATTGAAGATGCCGAAGCCC